>Ga0315553_10000066_pt1 | contig 81682 bp, 79 predicted proteins | sample SalMarSW160140MG_FD_203099 | JGI IMG/M metagenome (GOLD analysis project Ga0315553, IMG submission 203099) | Salt marsh sediment microbial communities from the Plum Island Ecosystem LTER, Massachusetts, United States - Salt Marsh Sediment SW1601-40 ... | reverse complement strand
CATGAAGTACTCGGCATTGATGATAATGTTAAGAAACACCTGTTGCAGTTGGAAATAGTCGGCCATAACCTCGGGCAGCTCGGAGTCAAGACGGGCATCGACCTTGATGTTTTCCAGATTCTGCTCGTAGGCACGCAGCTCCAGCACCTTATTGATAACGTCGTTTATATTCACCTTTTCCTTGGCGGCGGCGTGCTTTCGGGCGAAGGTGAGCAGGTTCTTCACCACCTGGGAAGCGCGCTGGGCTTCACTATATACCGCCTTCAAATCCTCCCGGGCATCATCAGGCATCTCCCTATCCATGAGCAGCTGGGAAAAACCGATAACGCCCGTCAGCGGGTTGTTCAGCTCGTGGGCGATACCCGCCGCCAGCTCGCCGATCGAAGCCAGCCGGTCGGTGATGACCAGCTGCTCCTGCATCTGCCGGCGCTCGGTGATGTCCTTATCAATACCGACAAAGCCCTTGAACTCTCCCGCACTATCAAAGAGGGGAATGCCGCTGGTCTCACAGATAACTCGGCGGCCGTTCTTATGGACATGGGTAATCTCCAGGCCGAAGAAGGGCTCCCTCTTGGCATTAAGCTCCTTGAAACGCTTAAGCCATTTCCGCTTTTCCCTTTTAGCGATAAGGTCGAGCGTCCTCTTCTTGCCCACCACCTCATCCACTTCATAGCCCAGGATATCCATAATCTTGGGGCTGATGAAGCTAAACCGCCCCTCCGTATCCACCTCCCATATTACATCGCTGGTAGCTTCGACCAGGGTCTTATACTTCTCCTCGGACTCCTTCAGCGCCGCCTGCGCCAGCTTACGCTCGGTGATGTCCCGGCAGACGCAGAATATAAGCTTCTGTCCCGCGTAGACGGCGCCGTTGGTGCTGATTTCAACGTCAAATATCGTGCCGTCCTTACGGCGGTGTTGTGTCTCGAAGTGGTCGCCCTCGGGGCCGACACTGGCCACCATCCCTAGCAGTTGCTCGCGTGGCAACTGATTATCCCAGTCCCACATATGGAGCTCGCGGACTTCCTCGAGAGTGTAGCCCAGCATCTCGGCAAATCGCCGGTTGGCTTCATACACCTTGCCTTTCTCGTCGAGTATAACGATGCCATCGCTGGACTCGTCGATAAGAATACGGTGCCGGATCGCTTCATCTCTCAGCTTCTCCCCCGCCAACTTGCGCTCAGTGATGTCAACCCAGTTAACCAGGAGATACTGGAACTTCCCGTCCTTTTTCACCGGTGTCGAGGTTATCTCCACCCAGAATCTCTCCCCGTTCTTCCTCTTGAACAACTCCACCACCCTGCCACCCCCCTGGCGCATAGCCTTCTTAAAATTCTTCATGGTCTGCGTCGCTGATTCGTCCGCCCAGTAGCAGTACGGAGCCTTCTCGCCGGTAAGCTCTTCGGCGGAAAAACCGGTCAGCTTTGCCATCGCCGAATTGACAAATCTCACCGAGCTATCGGGGTTGATGGCGCTTACAGGAATAGGGGAGTTGGCCAGCAGGCTGGATTGAAAGGCTTCGCTCGCCCGCAGCGCCTCCTCCGCCTGCTTACGCTCGATAGCGATGGCGGCCATCCGGGCTGACCACTCCAGCACCCTGAGGTTATCGGCAGAAGGCTCGCCCACCCTGCTGCTGTAGTTGGCTATGGTACCGAGCAGCTCTCCATTGGAGGCTATTATGGGTTGCGACCAGACGGCGAGCAGGTTATTTCTTACCGACCGCCTAATAACTTCTTCAAATGGTTTAAAGAGAGGGCTGCTGGCAATATCGGGGACGATTACCCTTTCCTTGCGGTGGGCGGCGGTGCCGCAGGAACCCGCCCGCGGTCCGATAGGTATCCCATTTTCAAACAGTTCTTGATAATCAGCGGGCAGGCTTGGTGCCGATGCCTGAAACAGCAGTTCTCTCGATCTTGAGGGGTCTAAGAGCAGCAGCGAGCCTTTGATGGAAGGGTCATTTTGTTCCCCCAGACGCACGATGGCGTCCAGCAGTTCGCTTAATTCCGTCCCCCGCCCCAAAAGGGTTAGCACGTAGTTTTCACCACGTTGTAGCTGCTCCGCCTTCGTGCGCTCGGTGATATCGTTCTGCTGGCAGATAGCGTGAATTACCTTACCGTCTTCATTTTTTACCGCGGAAATTACTAACTCCAGTACCCGCTGAGTGGTTTCCGCCAGTTTCACTTGCTTCTCTTTAGCGGTGTCGTAATTTAGCGTAAATCTGACAGTCTCGCCTTTTTCAAAGACGCTCCTTATCAGAGGAAGGCAGCCTTGCTCGATGACCTGCGTGTCATTTAACACATTATATTTCCCTATTATTTCTTCTTCACTTATTTTCAAGAGGTCTCTAAGCGCCTGATTCAACCGTATTACCGTACCTTTTTCATCCGAGACCCAGAGAGCATTGGGAGTATTGTCGATAACGCCATTGAGGAATTTCTTGCTGTTTTTCAGTTCCTCCTCGGCCCGCTTGCGCTCGGTGATATCAATGGCCATATTAATAAGACATGGCTCGCCATTTAAAGTGATTGTATCTGCTGAGAATAGAACGGTGCGAATCTCCCCGGACTTCGTTAGCATCTCTACCTCAAAATCATGAACGGTCCCCTTTTCCCGTAATCTCTTTTCTATTTCTTCTCGCTGTTCCTGTGTTATCAAGAGGTCTAAGGTTAACTCGGTCTGACCGATAATTTCCTCACGCTTGTAACCGACCAGGCGAGCGTATGCCTCGTTAACATCGATAATATTGCCCGTTTTCAGGGAAGCGATTGCCATCAGGCTCGAGGTAGCATGGAATGCCTTGTAGAACTTCTCCTCGCTCGCCTGCAGCTCTTCCCCCGCCCGCTTACGCTCGGTGATGTCAACCCAGCTGGCCAGGAGGTACTGGAACTTCCCGTCCTTTTTTACCGGCACCGAGCTTATCTCCACCCAGAACCTCTCCCCGTTCTTCCTCTTGAAAAGCTCCAACACCCGGTCGCCCCCCTGGCGCATAGCCTTCTTAAATTGTTTCGTGGTCTGCGGCAGTGATTCGTCCGCCCAGTAGGGGTAGGGGGCTTTCTCGCCGACAAGCTCTTCGGCGGAAAAGCCGGTCAGCCTTTCCAGCACCGGATTAACGTATCGCAACGAAGTATCGGGGTTGACGACGCTTATGGGGATGGGGGAGTTAGCTAGCAGCCCCGACTGAAACGCCTCGCTCGCTTGCAGTTCTTCCTCTGCCCGCTTGCGCTCGGTAACATCGCGGAGGACACAGTGGGTAGCCACCACCTTGCTCCCTATATAACGCGGCGCGGCATTTCCTTCTATCAAAATCTTTTGGCCATCCTTAGTCAAAAAAGCGGCCTCTACGCCGTGGACAGGCTTCCCTTTAGCAACCTCGGCCAGTATTTCCCGGTAGTGTGTCTGAGAGTCGGGGTGAACAATCTCAAAAAAGTTCAGGCTCGATAGCTCGGCCTCGGTGTAACCCAGCGTATCCAGCCAGGACTTATTGACGAAGATGATGCTACCATCAAGGCCAACGCTCTGTATCATATCGTGCGCTCCCTCAATCACCGCCCGGTATCTAGCTTCGCTCTCTCTTAATGCTTCCTCCGCCTTCTTGCGCTCGGTTATATCGCGGGCAAATACAAACAGTTGCCCTTCGCCCACATCAAGATAATTTACGCTTACCTCAACATTGATTATCTTGCCGTCTTTACGTTTGTGCCTGCTCTCAAAACTGTCATAACCTTGCTCAATTACTATTTTAATATGTTGAGCAACCTCCTCGGGACTTTCTATAGCTTCTAAATCCGATATGGACATTTCAAGTAGTTCTTCTCGCGTATAACCTACCATCTTACAATATGAGTCGTTGACTTCAAGTATTTTACCCTCCAGATTGGTGAGCCAGAAACCGTCAAGGGCTGTTTTTATGATTGTCTGCAGCTTCTCCTCCGCCTGCTGGCGCGCTTCCTCCTCCTCGATAGCCTTATCCTCTTTTCCCATTCAGACCACCTCCAGACCGTGTGATAAACTCAAGGGCTGGGCGTCTCCTTCTTGGGCAGGGTAAAGGTGCCGCCCTTACAAGCTCGCTCTCCGCCCATATTCTGCCCCCCAGTACCGGGCACTAAACCAAGGTGAAGTCGCCTAAAAACCTACTATCGGCAATCTCCCGATTAAGCTATTAAAGCTCTCAAATCTGACTACGGTATTCTTTATAGCCGTTATGTGCCTGTAGTCACATACTAGTCAATACCACTATCCTGTCAAATTGTCAAGCTTAACAAACCTAATCATGCCTGTCCGGCGAGAGCGCGGGACACGGAATATGCCTTGACGACAGCCTACGGGGGACTTATACTATCTGGTGGCAGGTAGGTATAACCAATAAAAAAGTGCCGAGGTGGTGGAATCGGTAGACACGCCATCTTGAGGGGGTGGTGAGCGTAAGCTCGTAGGAGTTCAAATCTCCTCCTCGGCACCAAATGAAAAATTCGCTACGAAAACCGAGGATTTTCGTGGACTTATAGGCGGAAGTGGCTCAGCGGTAGAGCATCTCCTTGCCAAGGAGAGGGTCGCGAGTTCGAATCTCGTCTTCCGCTCCAAATGAATACTACTAGGGGCGACGTAGCCAAGTGGTTAAGGCGGGGGTCTGCAAAACCCTTATTCACCGGTTCGAATCCGGTCGTCGCCTCCATCTATTTTAGCCGGGGTGGCGGAATCGGCAGACGCAGCGGACTTAAAATCCGCCGGACTTAGTCCTTGTGGGTTCGAGTCCCACCCCCGGCACCAATAAGAGAATCATGTTCTGGCTGATAGTATTAGCAGCTTACTTCCTCGGCTCTATCCCCACCGCCTATATTGCCGGGCGCATCATAAAGGGCGTCGACATCAGGCATATCGGCGACGGCAACATGGGGGCGGCTAACGCCTATCGCCAGCTGGGACCACGGGTGGGGATAGCGGTGGGTGTGGCCGACGCCGCCAAGGGAGCGCTGGCGGTACTTATTGCCCTGGCGGCAGATGCCCCCCAGCTAGTCGTCCTGCTGGCGGGAGCCGCCGCCGTCTTCGGCCACAACTGGCCCCTGTTTCTAGGCTTTCGGGGAGGTCGGGGAGAATCAACCACCATCGGGGTGCTGCTGGCAACAATCACCGTACCCATGCTGATAGTAGCCGCGCCGGCCATACTGGCTCACTTTATCTTCCGGGATACCACCAAAGCCGCCGCCTTTATCTTCGTGCCGCTGCCCTTCGTCTGCTGGCTAACAGGGCTTTCCGGGGTGCTGATAGCCTACAGCATCGCCCTGCCCTGCCTGGTGGGCCTTACCCATTTTTTGAGGACGAGGTGGTTGGGGGCGGCGCAAAGGCGCCGGAGTCAGGCGCAACATACACGAGGAGAAAAGGCATGACCAAACATATCGGTATAGTAGCCTGTAGCGCAGAGGGAGCCGCCCTTTGTTATCGCACAATCTGCATAGAAGGGGCAAATTTAATGGGGAGATACGCTCACCCTGAGGTCACCATGCACACCTTTCCTCTCAGCCAATATATACGATACTTTGAAGCCGGCGACTGGCAAAGTGTAGCTAATTTAATGTTATCCTCGGCAGTTAAGGTAGCCAAAGTGGGAGCAGATTTCGCCATATGCCCCGACAATACAATCCATCAGGCATTCGACCTCGTGGTTAAGAAATCACCAATTCCGTGGCTTCATATTGCTGAAGAGGTTGCGGCTGAGGCAAAGCGTCAAAACTATAAACGCCTCGGAGTTTTGGGCACACGCTTTTTGATGGAGTCCACAGTTTATTCTACCAAGCTCACTGCTATGGGTATTGAGCATGGGCTTCCTGAGGTAAAAGACCGAGAGCGCATTAATAAGATTATTTTCAACGAACTGGTTAATGGTCGTTTTACCGCAGAGGCTCGTGCCTATTTTAGCGAGTTAATCAGCCGATTAAAAAACCAAGGCTGTGATGCCGTTGTTCTTGGCTGCACTGAGATACCGTTACTAGTAACCCAAGAAAGTTCACCCTTACCCATATTGGATTCTACAAGGCTACTGGCCAGAGCTGCCTTGAAAAAAGCAATCGGAACCGCATCTCAATAAGAATACACAATCAACAAAAAGGCTGGACACCGCAGTAACTAGCGCTTTCGCTTTAGCGCCGACTTCACGCCCCGCTCGATATCCTTCTCGGTGAGCCCGTATCTCTCCAGCAGCTCGGAAGGCTTGCCCGACTTGGCGTAGGTGTCTTTGATGGCGATGAACTCCATGGGCACGGGCTTATTTTGCGCCACCACCTGGGCCACCAGGCTGCCCAGGCCGCCGTGCTGAAGGTGCTCCTCGGCGGTAACGATAGCCCCGGTCTCGGCGGCAGCCTGAACTATGGCCGCCTCATCGATGGGCTTGAGGGTGGACATATTCAAGACGCGGCAGTAGATGCCCTCCCGTTCCAGCTCGCGGGCGGCTTCCAGGGCGGCTCTGACCATCAGCCCGATAGCAATGATGGTGGCGTCCCCGCCCTGCTTCATGGTCACCGCCTTGCCCAGCTTGAATTGATAGTCCTCGCCGTAGACCAGCGGCAGCTTGGGACGGCAGAGCCGGATGTAAAAAGGCCCCAGGGTAGCCGCCGCCGCCTTCACCGCCTCGGTGGTCTCGATAGCGTCGGCGGGCACGATAACGTTAAAACCGGGCAGGGAGCAGATGAGCGAAAGGTCTTCGATGGACTGGTGCGAGGTGCCGTCCTCGCCGACGCTCAAGCCGCCGTGGGTGGTCACCAGCTTGACGTTAAGCCCCGGCTGGGCGATGGACATACGCACCTGGTCGAAACAGCGCCCGGGGATAAAAACGGCGAAGGTACTGGCAAAGGGTATCTTGCCCGAAGCCGCCATGCCGGCGGCGATGCCAATCATGTTCTGCTCGGCGATACCGCACTCGAAAAAGCGCTCGGGGAACTCGCGGGCGAAAAAGGCGGTCATCGTGGAACGGGAAAGGTCGGCGTCCAGCACCACCACGTCGTGGTTCTCCATGCCCAGCTCAAGCAGGGCTTTACCGTAGGCTTCCCGTACCGAAACGCCTTCCACTTATTCCAGCTCCTTTAAGGCTAACTCCAGCTCCATGTTGTTGGGAGCGGTGCCGTGAAAATCGGGGTTGTTCTCCATAAAGCTAACGCCCTTGCCCTTCACGGTATGGGCGATGATGACCGTTGGTTGCCCCTTAACCTTTTGCGCCTCCTTAAAGGCCTCGATGAGCCGGGGGATGCTGTGTCCGTCGACCTCGATGACCTTCCAGCCGAAGGCCTGCCACTTGCCGGCGAAGGGGTCGAGGCCCATAACATCGCAGTTCCAGCCGTCAATCTGCTGGCCATTGTTGTCCACCACCGCCGTCAGGCTGTCCACATTGTAGTGTGAGGTGGCCATAGCCGCCTCCCACACCTGCCCCTCGTTACACTCCCCATCCCCCAGCAGGACATATACCCGGTAACCCTGCCCGTCAATACGGCCGGCTAAAGCCGCGCCCAGGGCAAAGGACAAGCCCTGCCCCAGCGAGCCCGACGACATCTCCACGCCGGGGGTAATGGTGCGGTCGGTGTGTCCCTGCAGGCGGCTGTCCATCTGGCGCAGTGTGAGTAATTCTTTCACAGGGAAGTAGCCGCACTCGGCCAGGACGGCGTAGAGGAGGGGGGCGGCGTGCCCCTTGCTCAGGATGAAGCGGTCTCTATCCGGCCACTGCGGGTCGAGGGGCTTATGATGCAATAGCTTAAAATAAAGGGCGGTCACAATCTCCACGGCGGAAAGGGAGCCGCCCGGGTGGCCGCTGCCCGCCTTGCCCACCATGGTGACGATGTGGCGGCGCAGCTTTTTAGCCATCGCCTCCATCTCGGCGACCGAGGCTGATAAAGAAAAAACCTCGGCTTCCGCACTAGTAGCCGAGGTCGTTTTCGAGCCGCCCATCTCAGGTAAAGACTTCATCGCCATCTGTGCTTTGATTATACACCAGTTTCAGGCTTAAATTCAACCGATTCTAATTGACTTTAGCCCGCCGAAAGTGATAAGGTTAATGGTTGTTAACACTCTCGCCAGCTTGGTATTTTGACAACGCCGGCACCCGACGTGGTAGAGGAGACAGATGGAAAAGTTGAAGCTGCAAGCCAACAAAAGAGAAATACTGGGTAAGAAGACCCGATTTTTGCGCCGCCAGGGCGTTACCCCCACCCACCTTTTCGGGAGCGGGCTTGATTCGCTGGCGCTGCAGTGCGATACCCCCACCCTGCAACGGACGATAGCCCGGGCGGGAATGACCCGGATTATCGCCCTTGATATCGAAGGCGACAAAAACCCCCGCAGCGTCTTCATCCGCGAAATCCAGAAAGAGCCCCGTAGCGGCGCTCTGCTCCACGTTGACTTCTACCAGGTGAAGATGACGGAGAAGATAAAGTTTGACGTGCCCATCGTTTTGACGGGCGAAGCTCCGGCCATGAAGGAAAAGGGGCGTACCGTATCCCACAGCCTCACCTCCTTAAGCGTGGAGTGCCTCCCCGATGACCTCCCACCCCAGATTGAGGTCGACTTGAGCCCCCTTGAGGAGGTAGAGCAGGCAATCTTCGTCAGGGATATCGTCCTCGGCCCCGGGGTCACTGTCTTGGACGAAGCCGACCAGATGGTGGTTAAGGTCAGCGAGGTCAGGGAAGAGGTCGAGGAGGTAGTCGAGGAAGTGGTTGAGGAAGTGGAGGTCGAGGAAGGCGCCGAGGAAGCCGAAGCCGAAGAGGGCAAGGAAGCCGGGGAAAAGGCGGAAGAGCCCAAGGAAGAGTAATCTTTCACGGCTTGAAGCCCTACCTGGCGTCTGCTATAATCAGGCTGTGACCGTTGACTTTCATGCCCACGTTTTTTCACCTGAGATAAAGAAGAAGCGCAGTCAGTACATCGAGCGCGACCCCTGCTTCGCTATACTCTACTCCAACCCCGAGGCTAAAATAGCCACCGCCGACGAGCTCATCGCCGATATGGATAAAAGCGGGGTTAATGTCTCGGTCATAGTTAATATCGGCTGGACGACCCACGAGCTTTGCGTCGAAACCAACGACTATATCATAGATGCGGTCGCCCGCTACCCCCAGAGGCTGGTCGGCTTCTGTGCCGTCCAGCCCCAATCGACCAAAGCCGCCATCGCCGAAATCGAGCGCTGTGCGGGGGCCGGACTAAAGGGGGTCGGCGAGATAAGGCCTGATATGCAGCTATTCGACCTCTCCGACGAGATGGTGATAGACCCCTTCGTCGAGGCGCTCAACCACCACAAGCTAATACTGCTCACCCACGCCTCGGAACCGGTAGGGCATAAATACCAGGGCAAGGGAGGCGTCACCCCCGACATACTCTACCCCTTTATCGCCGCCTACCCCCGGCTGACCATCGTCTGCGCCCATTGGGGCGGGGGGCTGCCCTTCTATAACCTGATGCCCGAGGTCAAAGAGGCGATGAAAAACGTTTACTTCGATACCGCCGCTTCCCCCTTCCTCTATACGCCCGATGTGTATAACCACGTCGTCCGGCTGGTGGGCGCCGACAAAATCCTCTTCGGCAGCGATTACCCCCTCATGCCGCAGCGCCGCCTGCTCGATGAGATTAAGGCGCTGGACCTAAATCAGGAGACCAAGAACCTGATGTTATCCGGCAACGCCCGGAGGCTGCTCGGCATCAAAAACGAGTCCTAGACTATGGAACAGGTGCGCTGTTTTATCGCCATCGAGCTCCCCGACGGGGTAAAAAGGGGACTCAGAGAGCTTCAGTCCCGGCTCAAAGCGGCAAGCTCAGCACCGGTGAAGTGGGTCGACCCCGACAACATTCACCTCACCCTAAAGTTTCTGGGCAACGTGGCGGCGGACAGGATGGACGAAATAACCGCCGCCCTGACCCAGGCGGTACAGGGCACGCCTTATCTCTCCCTTGAAGTCAAGGAGCTGGGCGTTTTCCCCAACCCGAGGCGGGTGCAGATAGTGTGGGTGGGGGTGAGCGGGGAGGTGGAAAAGCTGGCCCGTCTCCAGCAGCGTATTGAATCCGAGTTGGAAAGGCTGGGCTTTCCCCCCGAGGGCAGGCGCTTCACCCCCCATTTGACCCTGGCCCGCCTGCGCGACCGGGCAACGCCCGACGAACGAGCCAGGCTGGGGCAACTCATCGCCGACACCGAATTCGAGGCCGCCCCAAGCTTTATTGTAGATAGCGTCAACCTGATGAAGAGCCAGCTCACCCCGGAGGGCCCCATCTACACTCGGCTAAGCTCGGCGGCACTGGATAAGCCCTTGCCAACGGCAAAAGCATAGTGTATACTTCATAAGATTCCATTTTGGTTGGGAGGAGGACTTCATGGAACAATCAAGTTTCCCCAAATGCCTGAAATGCAATACTGGAGATCTGGTGCCCCTGTCCGATTTTGGCAGTCAGGGGGCGGCCATTCACTACAAAGCCTGGGTTTGCACCAATCCCGATTGCGGTTTCAACCTTAAAATCAGGAACGGTGACGTCTATATCAACGAACCCATCATCAGCGGGACGCTGCACAATCCGCGCTCCCGCTCTTAACCCGAGCCCTTACCCCGAATTAGGCTGGTGCCGAAGGTGCTCCCTCAGTTAACCAAACTCAAGGGGATAGCACTCGACCTGTTGTTTCCACGCTGGTGCGTTGGCTGTGGCAGGGAGGGGGATTTTATCTGTTCTGCCTGCCTCAAGTCGTTACCCCGCATTACGCCCCCCCTCTGCCCCCGCTGCGGGCGGCCCCAGCTCAACGCCGTAACCTGTCCCGTCTGCGTCGGCTGGCAGGCGTCGATAGACGGCATCCGCGCCCCTTTTAAATTCGACGGCGCCGTCCGCCAGGCTATCCACGAGCTTAAATATAACAACCTCAGGGCTATAGCCGCGTTCCTCGGACAGTGGCTGGGCGATTACCTGACGGCCAACCCTTTACCAGGAGATATATTGGTGCCGGTGCCGCTGCACCACAAGCGCCTGCGCGAGCGGGGCTATAACCAGTCCCGCCTGCTGGCTCTGGAACTGAGTAAGCTCAGCGGCTTACCGCTGGTCGATGACTGCCTGGTGCGGGAACGCTATACCACCCCCCAGGCGCGGACCCCCAGCGTGGACGAGCGGCGCAGCAATGTCGCCGACGCCTTTGCCTGCCGCGACCGCCGCCTAGAAGGCAGGGCGGTCCTGCTCATCGACGACGTTGCCACCTCGGGCGCCACCCTCGACGCCTGCGCCCGGGCGCTCAAGGAAGTCGGGGCAAGCTCGGTATGGGGTCTGGTGCTCGCGAAAGAGATAAAGGATTCAGCGCCAGGAGGGTGAAATGATGGAGCTAAATATAACGGCCAAAAACATAGAACTAACCCCCACCGTGCGCCAGCTCATTGAAAGCAAGCTGGGCAAGCTGGGGCGCCACCTGCCCGACATCAGGGAATACAAGGTGGAAATATCGAGGGTGAAGACCAAGGCGACCAGGGAGCTCTACGTCGTCCAGGCAACTATAGACAGCCACGGTACCCTGCTGCGCGGGGCGGAGCGGGGCGAAGACCTGCCCGCGGCCATAAACAAGGTGGCTTCGGTCATCAATCGGCAGATTGAGCGCTTCAAGGGCAAGCTCTACGCAAAAGGCCGGGGCACCTCGCCTGCCAAGAGTGAAATTGAGGAAGAGCCCCCACCCGCGGGCAGGGTGGTCAAGGTCAAGCGCTTTAACGTCAAGCCGATGTCGGCCGCCGAAGCCATCGACCAGATGGAGCTATTGGGTCACGACTTTTTCCTCTTCTTTAACGCCGACAGCGAAGAGCTCAACCTGCTCTACCGCCGCCACGACGGCGACTACGGGCTTATTGAGCCCGAGATGGGCTAAAAACCTGCTTGACAAGCGTCGATGCTTTAACTATGATACATAGACTCTAGATTATGGCAACGCGAAAGACCGCAAAAAAGACTCCCCGGCGCAAGAACCTATACCTGGGGCTGACCATAGCCTTCTTCCTAGCTCTCATCGCCGTATTCGTCTTCGACGGCTACATGGGCATCTACGAAACCGTTAGCACAACCACCCAGGAGCGGGAAAATACCGTAGAGCCCGAATACTGGCTGCGCGACGATTACAGCTCTTCCACCTGGACCGAGGAGGGGCAAAAGATATACTTCCGCTACGAGCTGGACAACCGCCGCTTTAGCAGCTACTCGGCCGATGTCGAGGTAGCCATCTGGTTCGGCGAGACCAAGCACAGCGATTTGATATCGCAGGCGGTGGCCATCGACGCCTTTGATAAAGTCGAGCTGGAATGGACGATAGATACCGCCGAACTCCGCCCCACCGACATCCCCGAAAACTATGACTTCGAATTCTCGGTAATCATCACGCGGGACGGAGTCGAGCGAAGGATAATAGTGCACGTATCGTCGCTGGTGCGCAACCTTGGCTAACTGGAGAGGCTTATTATGAAGCTAGAATACATACTATTCGGTTTCGGAATTATCTTCTGCCTGGCTGGCGTCGGCTACCTGGCCGCCCAGTACGTGAAGTACCTATCGGAGCTGGGACAGCTAATCTCCCTGCTGCTGACAGTGGGCCTGTTCACCTGCCTGGGCAAGTATTTTGAGAGGGTAGGATGGTAAGCGCCATACTGGTAACACTAGCTATTTTCGCCTCTTTGGGCCTTATCGCCTGGCTTATCGTCCGGGCAATAAAGCACCGCACCTTCAGCGCCCACACCGTCGCCTACGCGCTGGCTATCCTGGCCGGCGTCTTCAGCTACGCCTTCTTCCTGAGCATGGACTTATCGCAGCTGGTCAAGATACTGGTCTCTATCCTGCTCGGGGCCGCCCTGATATTCCTGGCCGCCTACCTCCAGCTGCGCCGCCGACCGCGCAGATCGTAGATTTTATACAGGGGTAAAGACCACGAGCCAACGGCTATACTACACCATTTTCGATACCGCTATGGGTTGGGTGGGCATATTAGGCTCTGATTCGGGACTGCTCGCCGCCACCCCGCCCCAATCTTCCGCTAAAGAAACCGAACGGCGGCTGGGCGACAGGCTGAAAAACGCCACCCGTTCCGAAAAACCCTTCCGTGAGACGGTGGAGCGCTTCAAAGACTACTTCGCCGGTAAACGAGTAGAATTTCCCGACGAGCTCGAGCTTTCCTCGGCGACTAATTTTCAGCGCCAGGTATGGCGGTTGACCAGGCACATCCCTTATGGGGAAACCAGGAGCTACGGCTGGATAGCCAGACAGCTGGGTAAAAGGGGAGCGCGGGCGGTGGGGCAGGCTTTAGCCCGAAACCGCCTGCCCGTTATCATTCCCTGCCACCGCGTGGTGGGGAGCGATGGGGGCTTGGGCGGCTACAGCGGTGGGGTGGGGGTGAAAAAGGCTCTGCTCCGCCTGGAAGCCAGCCAACGCTAAGGTTATTCGATAGTGCCGGTAAATACCTCGGTATCGCCGACTTCGCCGCCTTCCCAGTGCTGCGCGTAGGTCATGGTTATCTCAATCTCCCCCGCCTTCAGCGCTTTGAAGCGGAAGAACTCGGTGCCGCCGGAGCCCATGGCGGGCTCGTCCGTTTCATCCGCCTCATAGGTGCTCTCGCCGCCCACCAGCTCCAGCATGGTCTCGTCATAGCTGGCCTGCCAGCTGTAACCGGTGGTTTGATTGGAGCCGAGGGCGATGATAAACTCCTGGCCCACGCTGATGTCTATATTTTCCCCGACATCCTTGTAGGTCTTGACCCCCACGCACCCCGCCACCAGCCCCAGGGTTAGCACCACCACCGCCACCAAAAGCCAAACTCTTTTCATAGCGCCCTCCTTAATTAATTGCTCTTTATCTTTCCACTCTATTATAACGATAACAACGAAAAAAGGTTAGTTTTTGTTAAACGCGTCTTTTAATCAGGGACGCCAGTGCAGCTCCGTGGGCAACACCTTGGCGCGGTAGAGCCTCCGTTTCGCCTCGGATACCCCTTTAAGCTTAAGGTCCAAGAAATCCCCTTCGTATTTCTCGATTAATCCCTCTACGGCGAAGCTGTAGTATTTATTCTCACCGATGACGATATGGTCCAGGACCCTTATCTGCATGATGCCCCCGGCAAAGACCAGGTCCCTCGTTATCTGCTGGTCGCTCGGGCTGGGCTCGGGGTTGCCCGAGGGGTGGTTGTGGACGAGAATCAGCGAGACGGCGCTGTGCCTAACGGCGCTCTCCATCACCTCTCGGGGAGAGACCGCCCCCCTATCCACCGTCCCCTCGGCGATATCGGCGATGTCGATAATCTGGTTCTGGCTGTTTAAATAGATGGCCTTGAAGACCTCTTTCTTCAGGTCGCGCATGGAGTGGTAGAGGTAATCGAAAATCTCACGGGCCGACTTATAGGCGGGCTTATCGACAATCTTTTGCTTGAGAAACTCGCGGGCTACCTCGGATACCAGCTTGATGCCCAGGGCGTTGTGAGGGCCGATGCCATCTATCTGCCGCAATTCTTGGGGCGAAGCTGAAAGCACCCCCCTTAAGCTCTTGAATCTTTTGATGGCTGCCTTCGCCTGCGGCTTACAGTCCTTGCGCGGCGAGCCTAGGGTAAGCAACAGCTCAACGATTTCATAGTCGTGAAAGCCGCTCAGCCCCGACTTGATGAATTTATCCCGCAGTCGCTGGCGGTGCCCCGCCGACGTCTCTTTCTCGCTCCTCGGCTCAGCCATTGCTCACCACCCTCAGCCCCTCCTCCCCCACCAGCGCCACCAGGCGCTGGTGCAATTCGGGGCAGTAGTCGGTGTATATATTGGAGAGCTTGAGGTTGACCACCCTGTCCCCGTTGACGACGCACATGTTGACCTCGTCCTCACCAGGGAAGATCCTCAGGGTATCGACCAGTTTATTCAGGCAGGCGACATCGTTATCGATATTTTCGGTCTGCTTGATGCTTATAGTCAGGCGGCTCTTGAGCGGCGCGGGGGCTTCGGGCTTCTCGACCTCCGCCTCAGGCTGGGCTTCCGCAGAGACGGCTTCGGGCTGGTAGCGGCGCACGTTATCGCAGCTCAATTGCACGCGGTCGTTGCGCAGCCTCACCTTGCCTTCCACCAGAACGATAGAGCCCTCCTGCCATAGCTCGCGGGTGCCGGCATAGACATCGGGCCAGGCCATTACCTCCACCATGCCGCTAAGGTCCTCCAGCATGACGCTGGCGAAGGGACGGCGGTCGCGGGTAAACGACTGGTGCGCCGAAGCCACCATGCCCCCCACCCGGATGGTCTGCCCCACCATCTCGGCATCGACCTGCCCGCAGAGGACGGTATTTTCCGCCGCCACCTTGTCGGCAAAGGCGGCGAAGGGATGCTCGGAAAGATAGACCCCCATCAGTTCCCTCTCCCAGTCGAGTTTATCCTTGGTCTGGATTTCAGCCGTCTCCAGCTCAAGGCCGGGCACAGGGGTGGGCATACTCTCCCCCCAGAGGTCGAACATGGTGGACTGCCCCGTCTCCCGCAGGTGCTGCTCCCGCTGGGCTAAGGATTGTATGCGCCCGACGCTGGCGAGCAGGGCGCCGCGGTCGCCCAGGCTGTCGAAGGCGCCCGCTTTTATCAGGCTCTCCATCGCCCGCCGGTTGAGGCTGCGCAGGTCGGCGCGGCGGCAAAGGTCGTCGATAGACTCGAACTCGCCCCCCTTGTTGCGCTCGGCGACCAGCGGCTCCACCGCCCCCACCCCCACATTCTTAATCGCGTTCAGCCCGAAGCGTATGGCGGGATTGCCCTCTCCGTCGGGCTCAATGGCAAAGTTGACCTGGCTGCGGTTCACATCGGGGGGCAAAACCTCTATACCCAGGCGGCGGCATTCGGCGACGGCGGTGCCCACCTTATCCTGCTGGTCGGCGTGGGTAATGAGAAAGGCGGTGATATACTCGGCGGGGTAGTTCGCCTTGAGATAGGCGGTCTGGTAGGCGATAAGGGCGTAGCTGAAGCTGTGCGCCTTGTTGAAGGCGTAGCCGGCGAAGGGCTCGATAAGGGCGAAAACCTCTTCGGCGACCTGCGAGGAAAAGCCCATCTCCCTGGCGCCGCTCATAAAGTTACGCTCCTCTTTCTTCATCACGGCGGCGATTTTCTTACCCATCGCCTTGCGGAAGATATCGGCCTGCCCCAGGCTGTAGCCGGCCAGAGCCTGGACGATAAACAAAACCTGCTCCTGGTAGACGATTACCCCATAGGTCTCCTCTAATATATTGGCCAGGGCGGGGTGGGGATAGTGGATAGGCTCCAGCCCGTGCTTGGCTTTGATAAAGGTGGGAATGTGATCCATGGGCCCCGGGCGGTAGAGGGCAATCATGGCGGCGATGTCGCTGAAGGTGGTGGGCTTGAGCTCCTTGATGTAGCGGCGCATGCCCGCCCCCTCTAATTGAAACACCCCCGCCGTCTCCCCCGAAGACAAAAGCTCGAAGGTCTTGGCGTCGTCCATAGGAATATTATGCAGGTCGATATCGACGCCCTGGCTCTGGGCGATAATCTCTCTAGCCTTGCCCAGAATGGTCAGGTTGGCCAGCCCCAGGAAGTCCATCTTGAGCAGCCCGATGCGGGCGATATCCTCCATGGAGAACTGGGTCATCACCGTGGTCTCGCCGTCGCCCCGGCTCGCCCGCTGCAGGGGGACATAGCTGGTCAGCGACTGCTTGGCGATGACCACGCCCGCGGCGTGGGTGCTGGCGTGGCGGGCGACGCCTTCCAGCCTTTGGGCGGAATCGACCAGCTTACGGATGATTTTGTCCTCGGCGTAGATTACCCGCAGCTCGTTGTTCTCTTCCAGGGCTCTCTCTAAAGTCATCCCCGGGCGGAAGGGCACCAGCCGGGCGACGCGGTCGACATCGCCGTAGGCCATGCCCAGCGCCCGCCCCACATCCCTCAGTGCCGCCCGCGCCCCCAACGTGCCGAAGGTGATAATCTGGGCGACGTGGTCCTTGCCGTATTTCTTGGAGACGTAGGCGATGACCTCGTCGCGGCGGGCGTCCTCGAAATCTAAATCGATATCGGGCATCTCCTGGCGCTCCAGGTTAAGAAAGCGCTCGAAGACCAGCTTATTCTCGATGGGGTCGACCTCGGTGATGCCCAGGCAGCGCAGGATGATGCTGGCGGCGGCGCTGCCCCTGACCCCGAAGAGTATTTTCTTCTCCTTGACGAAGGAGATGATGTCCCAGACCACGAGCAGGTAGTTGGCGAATTGGGTCTGCTTGATTACCTCCAGCTCGTAGTCAAGCCGCTGCTTTATCTCCGGCGACGGGTCGGGGTAGTACTTATCCAGGCTCTGGTGGCAGAGGTCGGCCAGGAACTCGTCGGCGCTCTTACCCTCGGGTATATCCACCTCGGGCAGGTGCAGGCGCCCGAACTCCAATTTGAGGTTGCACATTTCGGCGATGCGCTCGGTGTTCTCCAGCGCCTGGGGAATATCCTGGTAGAGCGCCGCCATCTCCTCGGGGCTCTTGAGGTAATAGAAGTCACCGGCCATCTTTATACGCTTCTGGTCGAGGACGGAGGAGTTGGTGCCGATGCAGAGCAACAGGTCGTGGGCGGAAGCATCTTCTTTATTGACATAGTGAACGTCGTTGGTGGCCACCAGCGGTATATCCAGCTCCTGGCTCATCGGTATCAGGTGCTGGTTCACCTGCTCCAGCTCGGGGATGGGGTGGCGCTGTATCTCAAGGTAGAAATCGCCGAAGGTCTCCTTGTACCAGAGGGCGGCCTGCTTGGCTTCTTCGAGCCTCCCCGCCAGAATCAGGCGGGGCACCTCGCCGACGATACAGGCGCTTAAGGCGATAAGTCCCTGGTGATAGCGCTCCAGCAACTCCTTATCCACGCGGGGACGATAATAAAAGCCCTCCAGGTGCGCTTTAGTAGTGAGCTGGATGAGGTTGCGGTAACCGGTCTGGTTCTTGGCCAGCAAAACGAGGTGGTAGTTGCTCCTATCGCTGGCGCTGCGGCTGAGGCGGCTGTTCGGCGTCAGATAGATCTCGCAGCCGATTATGGGCTTTATGCCCGCTTCCTTGGCGGCAAGGTAAAACTCGATGGCGCCGTACATAACCCCGTGGTCGGTTATGGCCAGGCTTTCCATGCCCATTTCCTTGGCTCGCTCCACGAGGTCAGAGATGCGACCCATGCCGTCGAGCAGGCTGTACTGGGTATGAACATGGAGGTGGCTGAACATGGCTCTGATTTATTATAGCACAGGGCCCCTGTCGGGGGGATATAGTTTCAAGACATAACAGTTGGGAAATTTTGAAACGAATTTTTTTAATCGGCACCCAAGCGAATGATGAGAAATCCCCCTTAATCCCCCTTTTTCAAAGGGGGAAACGGGGCAAGGAAGACAAAGGGAGAGTTTTAAAGGCGAAACTTTTAAGTCCCACCCATCCACCTTATCTAGTGTGCGTTTGTCGTCCCACCCAACCCACCCTATAAGGGTGGTACCCCTTTTATATCCTCCTGTAGGGTTGCGCCCCTCCCCGTTTTGAGGGGGTTCATAAGGGGGACCAAGTCCCCCTTTACCTTAAAGGGCGGAGGGTGGGAATAGATAAAATCGGGGTGGGGAGAGAAGACTACAGGGGAAAGCCTGTCTTTTTTACCCTCAACAGTGTAAAATCTTAAACACCATGAAAACGAAATTTCTGGGCATTATCGCCCAATGGCTCTTTATCTTCTGCCTGCCCCTCCTCCTCTTCACCGCCAGCCTGACCTGGGCGGTAAACAGCCACTGGCTCTATAACTACGGCTTCCAGAAATACAGCGTCGTCCAGACACCGGAGCTTAAGGAGTTAGACCTGGAACAAATCGCCGACGGGCTAATCACCTACTTCAACTCCGGCGAGGAGTACGTCAGCATCACCGTAACCGTTGACGGCGAGTCCTTCTCGCTCTTTACCCCCGAAGAAACCATCCACTTTAAGGACATCAAGGGGCTGATTCGGCTCGACTACTGGTTGCTGGGCGGGACGCTGGTTTACGTGCTGGCTTACGCCGCCGTTTGCCTCTTCTGGCGGCGAAAAAGGCACTGGCAACAGTTGGCCTGGGCGATGGTGGGCGGCAGCGGCTTAACCTTAGCCCTGATGCTGGCGCTGGGGCTGGGAGCGTTGTTCAGCTTCAACGAGCTTTTCTGGCAATTCCACCAGATATTTTTCACCAACGAGTACTGGTACGCCGAGGGCTATATGCTCCTGATATATACCGACGAGTTCTTCTACGACGCCGTTCTCTTCTGCGCCCTGGGCAGCGGCGGGCTGGCGCTGGTTTTGGGGGGGCTGGGCGGGGGTTACCTGCTTTCTACCCGAAAGAGGCTAATAGCCTAGCTGTATCTCTCTTCCATCCAGGGGTCGCCGTGATTGTGGTAGCCGTACGACTCCCAGAAGCCCCTCTTATCCTCGGGCATGAACTCGACGCCGTTGACCCACTTGGCGCTCTTCCAGAAATAGAGCCGCGGCACCACCAGCCGTAGCGGATAGCCGTGCTCTTTGGTCAGCGCCTCGCCGTTGTGCTTCAGGGCGAAGAGGACGTCGGGCTGGAAGAAATCTGCCAGAGAGAGGTTGGTGCTAAAGCCCCCCGTAGAGTGCACCATGACGAATTTAGCCTCGGGCAGGATACGGACAAGCCCCAGTATCTGCTCGCTGGCCACCCCCTCCCAGAGGTTATCCAGCTTCGACCAGCCGGTGACGCAGTGGATATCGGAAAACACCTTCGTCTGCGGCAGCGCCGTAAACTCCGTGTAGCTGAGCTTACGCTCCTTTTCCACCAGACCGAAGATACTAAACTCCCACTTAGAAATATCGATTTTGGGCACCGAGCCGTGGTGCAGCGCGGGCCATCTCTCGGTGAGCGTCTGGCCGGGCGGGACCCTTTCTTTTCGCTCCGCATCCGGGCTTTTGATTATATCTTTATCTTTCACCGCACTACCTCCGCTATTGTAAGCCTGGGCTAGTTGAGCTTGACGGCGGTGCCGTAGGCCAAAAGCTCAGCGGCGCTGGCGACGACGCTGGTGGTCACGAAACGGACGTTAATAATGGCGTCAGCCCCCAGTTCCTCAGCCTGGGCTATCATCCGAGCTGTAGCCACCTCACGGGCTCGCCCCATCATATCCGTATACTCAATCAGCTCACCACCGAGAATCAGTCGCACTAGAGCCGAAATGTCCCTGCCCAGCCAGATGGCGAAGATAGTGTGCCCCTTTACCAGGCCCAGATTCTCGGTTACCTGGCGACCGGGGACTTCTGCCGAATTCTGGAGCATCATCCGAGATGGGGACTCAGGCGGTGGGAGCTCTTCCTCTGGAGACTTGCCCCGCCGCTGTTCCACAGCCACCGTCAGTAAGACCAGCAGGATACCACCGAGAAAGGCATAGACGGAAATCTCCAACCACAAGGGCAACAGGGGCTCATTGTAGACGTACCAGGGTACCCCGGCAAAGATGGCGATAAACAGCCCGAGTACGAAAATCAGCGAACCGAACAGCCGGATTAACTTCATAGCTGCCTCCTTTCACGTTATACCCACCCTATTCAGCCACCCCTCTGCCTCTATATATTAAAGTCTAGCTGCACCCCGAACGCCAAGTCAACCCTCCCAGACCACCCCACCCCCGATAATCGTCATCTCCACCCGGATGTCTTTGAGCTCTTCGGGAGGCGAGCGCAGGGGGTCGGCGCTCAAGACCGCCATGTCCGCCAGCTTTCCCGGAGTAATAGAGCCTTTGATATCTTCTTCAAACGAGGCGCGGGCAGCGTTTACGGTGTACATAGATAATGCCTTTTCAGCAGATATAGCCTCGTCGGGCAGCAATTGTTGCCCCGATGCCGCCCGACGGGTGACGGCGGCGTAGATGCCGAGCAGCGGGTTATCGGGGGCCACCGGTGCATCCGAGCCAGCGGCCACCGTTAAGTCACTACTAATAAAAGACCCGATGCGATAAAGCCAGCGCCGCCTTTCCGGGGAAACGGTGGCCAGATACCTCTCGCCGTTGTGGTAGATAAAAACGGGCTGGGTAGCCACCATCACTTTAAGCTTTCCCAGACGCTGAAGCAATTCGGGCGGGCACTCGGAGACGTGCTCTAAACGATGACGGCGTCCCGCTATTGACGAAAGACTGTTGATATACTCCAGCGTTTCTATAGCCGCCGCCACCGTGCCCGGCTCGACGCAGTGGATGGCCAGTTGAAAGCCCGCCCGGTGAGCCGCCAGCGCCTGCCGCTTTAGCTCGTCCGGCGGCGGCTGCAACCTCCCCCTGGCCTCGCTCAATATAATCTTCAGCCCGCCCAGCCGCAGCCCGCTGTCACCCGCGCCGAAAACCATACCCTTTTCCCGGAACTTAGCTAAAGTGCCGAAACCGAACATCATCGAAACGCGGCTCTGGAGGCTTTCGTTATCCTTAAAGCCCTTGAGTGTCTGCCAGCGGGCGTGGTTATTGCCCACCGAAGCCTCCTGAAGCGAGGTGATGCCCAGGGAAAGGTAGTGACGGTTAGCTGAGGCGATACCCTCGGCCAATTCGTTTTCGGACAGCGGCGGCAGCAACTTATCGCGGACATAGGCCGACATCTCGAAGAGAATCCCGCTAGGCTCGCCCGTGTCGAGCTCCCTATCGATAACCCCACCCTCCGGCTCCGGGGTTTCTTTAGTGATGCCCGCCAGAGAGAGCGCCGTGCTGTTGAGCACGCTGGCGTGCAGCGAGCGGTGGAAGAGGACCACGGGGTGCTCCGGCGCCGCCTCGTCCAAATCGCGGCGGGTGGGGTGGCGTTTCTCGGCCAGGTAGAACTCGTGGTAGTCGCCGCCGATAATCCACTGGTCTTTCGGAGTACTAAGGCCGCGTTTCCGGACAGCCGCCTTGATGTCGGCGACGGATTTAACCGACCCAGGACTCAGGTCAATAGTGCGCCGCTTTCGGATAGAGCCGAAGATATGGCAGTGGGCGTCGTTGAAACCGGGCACCACCGTCTTGCCCCCGCAATCGATAACCCTGGTCTTAGCCCCCCCCACCTCCCCCAATCGGTCGTTATCGCCCACCAATAGAATCCTGCCGCCCCTTACGGCCACCAGTTGCGCGACGGGACAGCCAGGTTCCATGGTTATTACGTTGGCATTGTGCAGGATAAGGTCGGCGTTCGGCATACTTCAATCCTTTTGCCGGGCCTTTGACCGGCTAGCTACATGGTAGTATACTACTGGCAACTTGGAGCAACAACCGATGAACTCAGAAGAGATAGCCGCCGGTCTGTCCTTCTGGATAAGGGAACAGGTAACAGCGGCAAAGTGCCAAGGGGTGGTGCTGGGCTTGAGCGGCGGCATGGACTCCTCGGTGGTGGCGGTGCTCTGCCAGCGCGCCTTCCCTAAAGATATGCTGACCGTGATTATGCCCTGCCATAGCCACAATCAGGATATAGAGCATGCCCGGGCACTGGCACAAAGGTTCTCCATCCCGACCAAGACGGTGGTTCTCGACAACAGCTACGACACCCTGCTCAAGGTATTGCCCGACGAGAAAGCGTCACCCGACATCAGCCGCTTAGCTAAAGCCAACCTCAAAGCCAGATTGAGAATGTCCACCCTCTACTACTTCGCCAACCAGCTCAACTACCTCGTGGTCGGCTCGGGCAACCGCGACGAGCTTGCCCTGGGCTACTTCACCAAGTACGGCGACGGCGGGGTTGATATTCAGCCCCTGGGCAGCCTGCTCAAAGGGCAGCTAAAAGAGCTGGCCCGGTTTCTGGGTATTCCCCTGCCGATTATAGATAAGCCCCCCTCAGCGGGACTATGGGAGGGGCAGACCGACGAGGAGGAGCTTGGGTTTAGCTACGACGAGCTCGACCGCTATCTGGCTTCTGGTGAAGCCTCAGAGGAGATTAAAGAGAGACTCCGAACAATTTTCGCCGCCGCCGGACACAAGCGCCAGCCGCCTCCCGTGGCTGACCTAGAGCTTTAGCCCCCTCTTGCCGTCATTGCGAGGAGCGCAGCGACGAAGCAATCTCCCCACCCATCCACTTTGTTAGCTAAGGTCTTATCGCCCCACCCAATACCCACCCTATAAGGGTGGTACCCCTTTTAAATCCTCCTGTGGGGGTAACGCTTCCTCACCCCATTATAGGGGGTGTTTAAGAGGGGTTTCACCCCTCTTAATTCCTTAAAAGGGCGGTGGGCGGGAATAGATAAAATCGGGGTGGGGTGGAAAACCCCCAAATAAGAGATATATAAGGGTTTAACCCTTGTAGGGTGGGCATTGGGTGGGAAGGAAAGACGTGCGCACAACACAAGGTGGGGAGCGGGGAAAATATCCCAAAAAACCCCTTTCTCACACGACATAAAACGACCCCGATTGCTTGTTTTGGGGGGGTGTCTGTGCTATTATTCAACTAGGCGAATATGACCACAGAAAAGGTTAAGGCGCTGGAACTGGCTATCAGCCAGATTGAAAAGCGATTCGGCAAAGGCTCGGTGATGAAGCTGGGGGAAGCCCCCCTGGTAAAGGTGCAGGCAATCCCCAGCGGCTCGCTGGCGCTGGACCTGGCGCTGGGCATCGGCGGTATCCCCAAGGGGCGGATTACCGAGATATTCGGCCCCGAATCTTCGGGTAAAACCACTCTGGCCCAGCACATAATTGCCGAAGCGCAAAAACTTGGGGGCACGGTTGCCTATATCGATGCCGAGCACGCTCTGGACCCCAACTATGCGGCCAACTGTGGTGTCAATGTTGATGACCTGCTCATCTCTCAACCCGATACCGGCGAACAGGCGCTGGAAATCACCGAAGCGCTGGTAAGGAGCGGGGCGGTTGACGTCATCGTGATTGACAGTGTAGCGGCCCTGGTACCCCAGGCTGAGATTGAAGGGCAGATGGGAGACGCCCATGTCGGCTTACAAGCCCGCCTCATGTCTCAAGCCCTGAGGAAACTCGCCGCCGCTATCGGCAAAGCGGGCACAGCCGTGGTATTCATCAACCAGTTGAGAGAGAAGGTGGGTATTATCTTCGGCAACCCCGAGGTAACGCCGGGGGGCAGGGCTCTCAAATTCTACAGCTCGGTGAGGATAGACTTAAGGCGCATCGAAACCCTGAAACAGGGCGATGTCGCCATCGGCAACATGGTGCGGGCCAAGGTGGTCAAGAATAAGATTGCCCCACCCTTCAAAATGGCTCAATTCGACATCATGTTCGACCACGGCATAAGCAAAGAGGGCAACCTTATCGACATGGGCGTAGAGCTGGAGATAGTCAAGAAGTCCGGTGCCTTTTTCTCCTATGGTGATGTTCGCCTGGGGCAAGGGAGGGAGAACGCCAAACACTACCTGAGTGAGAATCCCGAGCTTGCCGAGGAGATCGAGCAGCAGGTCAGAGCCTCAGCCGTCATCACCCATAACCCTTAAAAATTAATTTAAAATATAAACGAATAATAAATAGGGCTGAGGCGTAATGCCTTAGCCTTATGTCTTTTAGGAGAGAAAAAGGATGAAAAGGGTCACCGCCATCGGGGAGGGGAAGAGGCGGAAAAGGCGGGTGAATATATTCTTAGACGAAAAGTTCGCCTTCAGCCTGGAAGCTGAGGTGGCGGTAAAAGAGAACTTGAAGGTGGGGCAGGAGCTTTCCGAGGGCGATATCGAAGCACTGGCCGGCGCCGAGCTGTCCCAGCGCTGTTACGAGGCCGCCCTGCGCCTCCTGGACTACCGCCCGCGCAGCGAGTCCGAGCTAAAGGAAAGGCTCCGGCGGCGCGGCTTCGGCGAGGACAATGTGGCAACGGCCATAGCCAGGCTCAGAGAACAGGGCCTGGTCGACGACCTGGCCTTCGCCCAGTTCTGGAAGGAAAACCGCCAGTCTTTCAGCCCGCGCAGCCAGTGGCTGACCCGCCATGAGCTCAAGCAAAAGGGTGTCGCCAACGAGGTCATCGAGCGGGTGGTGGCTGACGTCGATGACGAAGGCAGCGCCTACCAGGCAGCGATAGCCAGAGCGCGCAGCCTGCCCGTTACCGACTATCAGAGCTTCCGCCGCCGTCTCGGCGAATACCTCAAGCGCCGTGGCTTCGGCTACGGAGTGATAAACAATACCGTAAAAAAGGTCTGGGAGGAAGTGAAGGAGTAGGTCAAAGATAGACTCTTACCTTGACCCCGAAGGGGCAAAGTGGTTAGTATGAGCTATCCGTAACCTATTCCCGGGTGGAGGTATTAAAAATAAGGGGGGATTAATAAAATGACAATGACGGGAATATTGGCTGTTTTCTTCGCCTTCGTCATCGGCGTCGTCTTCGGCGGCATGGCTATCTTCCTCTTCCGGAGGTTTGCCGTCAACCGCCAGATTCGATTAGCTCAAAGAAAAGCGGCCAAGATAGAGTCCGAAGCCAGCGAAGAAGCCAAGAAAACGCTCAACGAGGCGAGGCGGGAAGTCGACAAGACAAAGTCGGCGGCCGATGCCGATTACCGGGAACGGCGCTCCGAGCTGCAACGCCAGGAAAACCGCCTGTCGCAAAAGACGGAAGCCCTGGACAGGAAGCTGGAAGGCGCGGAGCAGCGGGAGCGCAACCTGACCAACAAGGAAAAGGAGGCCGCTGCGGTCCGCAGCGAACTGGACGAAATCAAGGCCAAGCAGCTAAAGCAGCTGGAGATGATTTCGGGCATGTCCACCGCCGAGGCTAAAAAGCTGTTCCTCGACGCCATAGAATCCGAGATGGAAGAGGAGACCACGCGGCGCCTGCGGGAATGGGAGACCAACTTCAGGGAGGAAGCCGATAAGAAAGCTCAAGACATTCTTTCCCAGGCGATACAGCGCTGCGCCTCCGATGTGGTATCGGAGACAACGGTGGCGGCTGTCCCCCTCCCCAGCGACGAGATGAAGGGGAGGCTTATCGGGCGCGAAGGGCGCAACATACGGGCTTTGGAGCAGGCGACGGGCGTCGACCTCATCGTCGACGATACCCCGGAAGCGGTAACCCTCTCCAGCTTCGACCCGGTGCGGCGGGAGATAGCCCGCCTGGCGCTGACCAAGCTCATCACCGACGGGCGCATTCACCCCGCCCGCATCGAAGAGGTAGTCGCTAAGACCAAGGAAGATGTAGAGGCGGCTATCCAGAACGCGGGCGAGCAGGCGGCATACCAGGTCGGTGTGCACGGGCTGCGCCCCGAGCTGGTCAAGCTGCTGGGGCGGCTCAAGTACCGCACCAGCTACGGGCAGAACGTGCTCAACCATTCCTTAGAGGTCGCCCACCTGGCGGGCATGATTGCCGGGGAACTGGGCGTCAACGTGGCTACCGCCAAGAAGGCGGGGCTACTGCACGACATCGGCAAAGCGGTGGATAGAGAGGTAGAAGGTCCCCACGCCGCCATCGGCGCCGACCTGGTCAAGCAGTGGGATAAGTCCCCCGAGGTCGTCCAGGGCGTCGCCGAGCACCACTTCGAGACCGATACCACCAGCGTCTGGGGCTTTATCGTGGCGGCGGCTGACGCCATCAGCAGCGCCCGACCCGGAGCCAGGCGCGAGTCCCTGGACCGCTACCTCAAGCGCCTCAAGGAGCTGGAAGACATCGCCAACGACTTCAAGGGCGTGGAAAAATCATATGCCATTCAGGCCGGCCGCGAAATCCGCATCCTGGTCAAGCCCGAAGAGATTGATGACCTGGGGGCGATGAGGCTGGCGCGGGACATCGTCAAAAAGATAGAAGAAGGGCTGGAATACCCGGGGCAAATCAAGGTTACCGTGCTCCGGGAGACCCGAGCCATAGATTACGCCAAGTAGGAAAATAGGTGCTGATATTAGCTATCGGTGATATCGTGGGCAAGCCGGGCCGGAAGGCGGTCAGCCATCTTTTGCCCGACCTCCGCCAGCAATACGGCCTGGATATGGTTATCGCCAACGGCGAAAACGTCGCCGGCGGCATCGGGCTGACCCCGGAAACGGCCCGGGAGCTGATGGATGCCGGCGTCGACGTCATAACCTCGGGCAACCACATATGGGCGCAAAAGGAAATCTTTCCCTATCTCGAGGGCCAGATGCCCATCCTACGCCCCTTGAACTACCCGCCCGGGGTGCCGGGCCGGGGCTATATGGCCATCGGGCCGGTAGCCGTGGTCAATATAATGGGGCGCACCTTCATCGGCAACTTCGATTGTCCCTTCCAGGCTATGGACAAGCTGCTCGGTGAACTGAAACAGCCCATTATCATCGTCGATTTCCACGCCGAGGCGACCTCGGAAAAGGTGGCTATGGGCCGATATCTGGACGGGCGCGTCAGCGCCGTCCTGGGCACCCATACCCACGTGGGCACTATCGATAGCCAGATTTTAAGAGGGGGCACCGCCTATGTCTCCGATATCGGCATGACCGGTCCCATAGATTCCGTTATCGGCGACGACACCGACGCCGTCATCCAGCGCTTCCTGACGGGCGTCTACCACCGCCTGTCGGTGGGCAAGGGCAAGTCCGCCTTCAATGCCATAATGGTAGATATCGCCGACACGGGGCGGGCTAAGAGCATCGAACGAATCTACCGGGAGGTGGACTAGCCTTGGGTCGGGTCGACCTCCACGTACACTCCACCGCCTCCGACGGCCGGCTTAGCCCCGCCGAGGTTATCCGGGAGGCGGCGGCGAGGGGGCTGGTCTATATCGCCCTGACCGACCACGACAGCGTGGACGGTATTGCCGCCGCTAAAGCGACGGCGCAGAGCTTCCCCAATCTTACCGTCATCCCCGGCATCGAAATAAGCACCGACATCCCCCAGGGTGAGGTGCATATCCTGGGCTACTTTATCGACTATAAAGACCCCGAATTTTTGGCCAAGCTGGAAGAATTCAAAAATTCCCGCCTAAGGCGGGCCGAGCAGATGGTAGCTAAACTGGAAGGCTTGGGCGTGCATATCGACTGGCGGCGCGTCCTGGAGATAGCCGGCACCAGCACCATCGGCCGCCCCCACATCGCCCAGGCTATGATGGAAAAGGACCACGTCCCCTCTTTCAAAGACGCCTTCGACGAATACCTGGGGCATGGCAAGCCCGCCTACGTCGACCGGGAAAAGATGCTCCCCGCCGAGGCGGCGGCCATAATCGTCAAAGCCGGGGGCTTACCCGTGCTGGCTCACCCCTTCACCACCGAAGACCCCGAGGGGCTGATTTCGGAGCTGAAGCCGGCGGGGCTGGTGGGCATGGAAGCCTATTACAAAGACTATACCGCCGAAGAAGTCGAGAGCCTGGTGGCGCTGGCTCAAAAACACGCCCTCATCGCCACGGGCGGCAGCGACTTTCACGGCATAGAGCCCGACGAGGAGACCGCCATCGGCGATTCAAACGTCCCCCTGGAAGCCGTCGAAAGGCTCATCGCCCTGGCTAAAGAGAGAAACCCCAACCTTATCTTATGAGGAGAGCTTATGCTTGCTGAGTTCATCCTGTTACTGGTCGGCGGCTACCTTATGGGCGCCATTCCCGCCGCCTATCTGGCCGCCTGGTGGACGCGGCGGATAGACCTCAGGCAGTACGGCAGCGGTAATGTCGGCGGCGCCAACCTGATAAAGGTCGGCGCCCGCTGGATAGCCATCATGGTAGGCTTCTTTGACACCGGCAAGGCGATGCCGGCGGTCTGGGTAGCCCACCTGGTAGGGCTGGACCTAACCCAGCAGGTAATCATAGGCATCGCCGCCGTTGTCGGGCACAACTGGCCCGTCTTTCTGCGCTTCAGCGGCGGCCGGGGCATTTCCACCATCATGGGAGTGGCGCTGATAGTCCCCCTGGTGAACGGCTTAATACCCTGGTCGCTGATAGCCTTCCTGGCAATTATGATAATCAACTTGTTTACCGTGCGTAGAATACCGGAGGGAATAGGTATCGCCGTGGCCGCTATGCCCGTCGTCAGCTGGGCGGTCGGCGAGCCGCTGGAGCTGATTCTGGGCTTTGTCGCCATGTTTATAATAATGGTCATCAGGCGGCTGACCCCGCGCCGAACACAGGTTTCGGCCTCGGTGCCGACGGGGGAGCTGTTGCTCAACCGCCTGCTCTTCGACCGCGACATCAAAGACCGAGAAACCTGGATAAACCAGCAGCGGGCAAGACCCAAAAAAGCGGGGGAGGACTAATCCTGCCCGATGAAATGCACCCTTCACCCCCTTGATATATTAGCCATAACTATAGGAATATTTGTCGCCGTCATCAGATTGCGCTAAAATATCCTAGAACATTCTAAATCTTAATGTCCTGATTGGACCTGGATGGGAGAAATTATGTCAGCGGATATCTTTATGCCAGGAACATCCCTCTTTTACGCACTGTTCTGGGGAGTGTTATTAATCACCCTCGGGCTGTTTGCCTACCGTCTCCGGCAGCTCTGGCAGTACATGTTCCTGGGGCAGAAGGAAACCACCTCGAAAGGCCGGTTTAAAGCGCTGTGGGACACGACGGTCTACGTCATTAGCCAGCTCTGCCAGCTCAAGAACTTCCGGCTGAAGGACCGGGCGCCGTTAGGCCATGCCCTGATGGTATGGGGGTTCTTTATCTCCGTCATTTTCTATTTCTTTTTCATTATTCTAACGGAGGGCCTAGGCCTAGCGGGGCTAGAAGAGACCCAGTTCTATTTCTACTCGGTCTGGGTAATGGACTTCTTCGCCGTCTTCATCTTAATCGGTGCCGCCTGGGGTATTATCCGGCGCTATATCATCAGGCCCGACCGTCTCCAGGGGGAACAGACCACCGAGGCCATGATTATCCTCCTCTCCGTGCTCGTCCACCCGGTGACCTACGTATTCGAAATAGCTACTAAGATTTCGCTGGGACTGGCGCCGGCGGGGCTGGGGCACACCGTTTTGCCCCCGGTTAGCGCCTGGATCAGTAACCTCTTCACCGCGGGTGCCGGCACCGAGGGCTGGTACCTCGGCTTCCTCTGGGCGCACTGGCTTACCGTGGTCTTCGTGCTGGCCATTATCCCCTACACCCGCTACCTGCACGTCATCGCCTCCATATTCAACGGCATCCTGCGCCAGCAGCCTCGCGGTGTCTTGAAGCCCATTGACCTGGAGAAGGCGGAAACGCTGGGCGTGGCTACCATCGACCAGCTTACCTGGAAACAGAACCTGGACCTTTACTCCTGCGTGGTCTGCGGTAACTGCCAGGAGCTTTGTCCGGCTACCATCAGCGGCAAACAACTCAACCCCAAGAAGTTGATTCAGGACCTGAAGAAACACCTCCTCAAGGTAGGCCCCGAACTGGTGGCGGCTAAGGCCAAGGGTGAACCAGCCCCGGCCAACCCCAATGTTCCTCTGGCGGAAAACGTCATCCTGCTGGAAGAAATCTGGGCGTGCACTACCTGTGGTGCCTGTGATGAAGTCTGCCCGGTGTGGGTAGACCACGTCGACAAAATAGTAGACCTGAGGCGAAACCTGGTCATGGAGCAAGCGTCCATGCCCGAAACGGCCGAGGGCGCGTTAAGGAGCATCGAAGACAGAGGCCACCCCTGGCGGGGCACGACGCTTTCGCGGACGGACTGGGCGGAGGGGCTGGATATCAAGGTCCTGGCCGATGACCAGGATGTGGACATCCTCTTCTGGGTGGGCTGTACCGGCGCCCTGGAGGAGAGGAGCACCAAAATATCCCAGTCGATGGTCAAGCTGCTTAAAGCCGCCGGCATTAATTTCGGCATCCTGGGAACGGAGGAAAGCTGCTGCGGCGAACCCGCCCGCCGTTTGGGCAACGAATATCTATTCCAGATGCAGGCGGAGAAGAATATCGAAATACTAAAGAACTACGGGGTCAAGCGCATCGTCACCGCCTGCCCCCACGGCTATAACATCCTCAAGAACGAGTACCCCCAGTTCGGCGGCAACTACGAGGTTATCCACCACACCGAGCTCATCGCCCAGCTCATCAAAGAGGGTAAGCTCAAGGTCAACAAGGCTTTGAGCGAAAAGGTCACCTATCACGACGCCTGTTACCTGGGGAGATACAATAATATCTACCAGCCGCCGCGGCAGGTTATAAAAGCCGTCCCCGATATCAAGATGGTAGAGATGGAGCGCAACAAGCGGCGGTCGTTCTGCTGTGGTGGCGGCGGGGGGCACATGTGGCTGGAAGAGCAAGAAGGCCGCCGCATCAACGAGATGCGCACCGAGCAGGCGCTGGAAACCGGGGCGCAAAAGGTGGTTACCGCCTGCCCCTTCTGCCTGCAGATGTTCGACGACGGCATCAAGACCAAGGAAGCCGAAGAGAAGCTGAAGGTGATGGATATCGCCGAGCTACTGGCGGCGCAGATAGAGGAATAGGAGCCCTTGAAGGAGAAGGATGGCCGAAAGCTATCAGGTAAGTATTAAGGTCATAAGTCAGAAGGGACACTGCGAGGCGGGGCACAAAGTAGGCGACCGGTGGCTGGTCGGCGAAAAGACGCCCGAGGGCATATGCATCTTTGCCTTCGCCTCCCTTTTCCCCTTCATCACGCCGCTGATGTACGGCGGCGCCTTCCCCTGGGAAAAAGACCCCGATAAAACCACGGTGGCTTGCCCCGACCCCGATAACCCGGTGGTCTTTGAGCTTCGCCGCGAGCGCGGCTAAGCCCGCCCGTACTTCTCGCGCAGCTCTCGACGCAGGATTTTACCCGTGCTGGTCTTGGGCAGCTCGCCGCTGACAAAAACTATCGAGGTCGGGCGCTTGAACCCCGCCAGGTGGGGACGGCAAAAGTCGATAATCTCCGCCTCGCTGGCGCTTTCACCTTTTTTGAGCCTGACTATAGCCCTGACCTGCTGCCCCCACTCCACATCCTTGACCCCGATTACCCCCACCTCCTCGATCTTGGGGTGGGTGGAAAGGACGCTCTCCACCTCGCTGGGCCCGATATTCTCACCGCCCCGAACGATGACGTCGTCGGCGCGCCCGGTAAGGTAGATATAGCCCTCTTCGTCTTTATAGCCCATGTCACCGGTGCGGTACCAGCCGTCGGTGGTAAAGGCTTGCCTGGTCTTTTCCTCGTCCTTCCAGTAGCCTTTCATTATGCGGGCTCCGCGTACGACAATCTCCCCGGCTTTGCCGGCGGCCAGTTCCCGCCCGCTTTCGTCCCTGACCTGAATCTCGACATCAGCCATGGGCAGCCCGATGGAACCGGCCAGCCGTTTCAGCTTCTTTTCTTTTTCCGCTTCGGATTCCTGGCCGGTGATTATCTGGTCTTCGGCTCTTAGCGCGGCTATGGTGGAAGAAGTCTCGGTGCCGCCGAAGGCGTTTATCAACGCCCGTCCCGGGAAGCGCCTGATGGTCTCTTTAAGCACCTCGTAGGGGCAGAAAGCGGCGCCGTAGGTCACCACCCGCACGCTGGCAAGGTCGTATTTGTCGAAATCGGGGTATTCCACGATTCTTTTGAGCATGGTCGGCACCACCATCACCCGGGTGGCTTTCTCCCGCTGCACCGTCTCGAACCACTGCTTTTCGTCGAACTGCCGCATCAGGGCAATAGTCCGCCCGCCGTAGATGCTGGCCATCAAGGCCTGCATTCCGGCCACGTGGTAGAGGGGCATCACCAGCAGGTTGGTCTCGGCGGGTGCCTCCATATCGGGCGGGTCGACGTTGCTCAGCACGTAGGAGCTGTAGGCATTATGGTCCTGCGGCACCCCCTTGGGAAAGCCCGTCGTGCCCGCGGTAAACATGAGCACGGCTACGTCCTCGTCCTTAACCTCGGCAAAGGTCTTGTCATCAGGCAAACCGGAGCCGATAAGCTCATCGTAGCTTTGCATTCCCTTATGGTCGCCACCGAGAATAATGAAGTGTTTCACCGAAGGCAGCTGGGGTTTAGCACTGTGCACCATGTCGGCATAGCGACTGCCGACGAAGAGGACGCTGGGCTCGGCTTTATTAACCAGATAGGTTAGTTCGTCCTGCCTTATTCTGAAGTTCAGGGGGACAAAGATGCCGCCTAACTTCGCTGTAGCCAAACAAGCCTCTACATATTCATTGCAGTTGACCTCGATGATGGCGGCACGGTCGCCCTTCTTTAAGCCCAAACGGCTCAGGGCGTCGGCCAGGCGGTTGACCCGCTCTTTTAGCTCGGCGTAGCTATAGCGCTTCCCCTCGAAGGCAATGGCGGTCCTCTCCGGGACCAGCAGGGCGGACAGGTCGAGAAATTCACTTATAATCATTTCATTTCCCCTCCGGCATTTTCCCTCCGCTTCATCCGGTTATCTTTTCCTTCACCCTCTCCACTATTTTGGACATGGCTTCCCCCGCCTTGGCCCTGATTAAAACGGCCGCCTGGGCATCCAGGGGGGTATCGCTCAGGTTGACGATAATTAATTTGGCACCACCCCGCACCGCGTAGAGCGGCATATAGGCGGCGGGATAGACAACCAAGGTCGAGCCGACCACGATAAAGAGGTCGCAGTCGGACGAGCGCTGAGAAGCTTCCTGCAAAACCTCCTGAGGCAAAGCTTCGCCGAAGAGGACGGCGTCGGGCTTGAGCATCCCCTGGCACTGCTCGCAGTCGGGGATTTCCTCGCCCCCCTCCAGCCGGGCTTTAATGTGCTCGAAGGGATAGCGCTGCCCACAGCTCAAACACACCACCCACTGCACATTACCGTGCAGCTCAAATACCTTCTCCGCGGGCACCCCCGCCTTATGGTGCAGGTTATCCACGTTCTGAGTGATGACACAGTCCAGCTTACCTAAGCTATCCAGCTCGGCTATGGCGTAGTGGGCGGGGTTGGGCTCGGCATCGGTAGTCAGGTGCCCCTCCCCCAACATCCGCCACTGTTTACGCCGGGCTTCGGGGTCGGTAGTAAATTTTTGATAAGTGAAGTCCTCGGGGTCGAAGCGGCTCCAGATACCGCCGGGGCTGCGGAAATCGGGGATACCCGACTCGGTGCTGATGCCGGCCCCCGTAAAGACCACCAGCTTCCTGGAGTCAGTAATAAGCTCCGCCGCTTCTTGGGCAAGCGCCTCCAGATTCTGTTCTGCCATGACATTTGCCTCTATGCTAAAGAGCCCGCCAGCCTGGCTTCGAGCTCCAGCCCCTGGCTTAAGCTCAGGGCGAGCCCCCGGGTTATAGCCTGCTTGGCGCCAGACACGGCCAGGGGATTAAAGCCGGCGATTTTTGCCGCCAGCCTCTCGGCCTCAGGCATCAGCTCTTTCTTGGGCAGCACTTTGCTCACCAATTTCAGCCGCCGTGCCTCCTCGGCCTTAACCCACCGCCCCGAGAGTAATATCTCCAGGGCTTTAGCCCCGCCGATGACCCTGGGCAGGGTCTGGCTGCCCCCCGCGGCGGGTATTATGCCCAGCCCCGGCTCGGGCAGCCCGAACTGGACATCTTCCGCAGCCAGCCGTATGTCGCAGCAGAGGGCTATCTCCACCCCCGAACCGAGGACGTAGCCGTGCAGGGCGGCGATAAACGGCTTTTTAATGCTCAAAAAAAGCCCCCAGATATCCCGCTCCCAGCGCGCCCGGCGGGCGATGATGGGGGAGGGGGCGGTAAGGAACTCGCTGAGGTCGGCGCCGGCGCAAAAGGCGCGGTCCCCAGCCCCCTGGAAAAGGGCGACCCTGACATCGGCGTCGTCCCTGATGGCGCCCAGCACCTCGTAGAGTTCGTCCCTCATCTTGATGTTATAGACGTTCAGGGCCTGGGGTCGGTTGAGGGTAACATAAGCCAGCCCGTTTTTCTTTTCGTAGATTATGGTCTCGAAATCGCTCATTTATTCTTAAATTTCGGTGGTCTTTTCTTGAGGAAGGCATTAATGCCCTCGGTGCGGTCGGCGGTGGTGTGGAGCAGGAAATAGAGGTCGCCCTCCAGGCGCAGCCCCTGCTCTAAGGTCAAATCCAGCCCCTTGTTCACCGCCTCCTTAATAAACCTCAGGGCAATCGGCCCCTTTTCGGCGATGCTCTCGGCCAGGGCTCCGGCTTCATCCGACAGCTTAGCACCCCCCACCACCCGGTTTACCAGCCCGATTTCAAGCGCCTCCTGGGCAGTTACGGTCTCCGCAGCCAATATTAGCTCCAATGCCTTACCCCTCCCCACCAGCCGCGCCAGCCGCTGCGTGCCGCCGTCGGCGGGAATAAGCCCCTGGGTCAGCTGGGGAAAGCCGAATTTGGCTTTATCCGCCGCCAGTCTTATATCGCAGCTCAAGGCCAGTTCTAATCCCTGCCCTAAAGCGTCACCGTTGATGGCGGCGATAACCGGCTTTTCGATGCTAGCGACGGCAGAAGCAACGCTGTAGACCGCGCCTTTTTCCTCACCACCCCCACAAAAAACATCGCCGGCCCCACTGAGGACAACGACATAGACATCGTCGTCCTGGTTGGCTCGGCGGCAGGCGTCCTCCAGCTCTTGGGCTAATTCAAGGTTGAGGCGGTTAGCGGCTTCGGGACGGTTGAGGGTGAGGTAAGCCACGTGGTCTTTCCTGGCGTAGATAACTGTGGAATAGGGCATGCTTTTCTCCGCCTCCATCTTAACCAACCCTCAACCCTCCGTCAAGATGGGGCACCACAAATCTCCACCCCGATTTCATCTATTCCCACCCCACCTTGTTGTGCGGAGGTGTTATTGACCCAACCCAACCCACCCTAATGAGTAAACTCCTTAATCTGGGTTGGTTTCCCCACCCCTGAAACCCCTAAAAGGGTAGAGTGGGGAATAACCCCGCAGGGGGATATATAAGGGTTACCACCCATATAGGGTGGGTATTGGGTGGGACGAAAAACCTGGGGTGGGGTCAAAACCGACAAAGCTCTTTAAGGCAGCACTCGGCGCAGAGCGGTTGGCGGCGGCAGACATTCTTGCCCAGGCAGACCAGCAGGGCGTGGTATTCGTTGTATAGCTTGGTATCGGACGGCAGGTTATCCATGAAAAGCGTCTGGTAGGCGGCGTAGCTATCTTGCTCCGGGGCCAAGCCCAGGCGGCTGATAATACGCCGCGTGTAGGCATCGATGACGAAAATAGGTTTGCCCGCGGCGTAGAGAATTATGGAATCAGCCGTCTCCTGCCCGACACCATGCACGGCGAGCAGCTGCTGGCGCAGGTCTTCGGCACTAAGGGCGAATAACCTATCCAGGTCGTCGTCATAGTGATTGCCCAGCCAGAGGGCGAAGGCTTTGAGCTTTAACGCCTTGGCGTTGTAGTAACCACAGGGATAGACCAGCTTGGCAACTCCGGCGCGGGGGAGCTTACGCAACGCCCGCGGCGACAATGCCCCCACCCCCCTCAAATTCTCTATCGCCTTCTCTACGTTGCCCCAGGCGGCGGACTGGGTGAGTATGGCACCGACGATGACTTCGAAGGGCTCGTCGGCGGGCCACCAGTGCTGGGGGCCGAAGCGGGCCAGCAGCCTCTGGTAGATATCGGCTAGCGCCTGTCTCAGTGCCGGGGCATCCATTTGGGTACCTTGGCGTCGGTGGCCGAATCGTAGCCGGGAATATAGGGCTTGATATCGATTACGGGGGTGCCGTCGATGGCGTCGAGCCCCTTAACCCTAAGGACATTGCCCCGCCGCTCCAGAAGCTCGACGGTGGCTTGCCCCACCGGATTGGGGCGGCTGGGGGAGCGGGTGGCGAAACGCCCGGTAAGCGGCAAATCCTGGTTGCCCATGGGGTGGACTTTTAGCGGCAGCTGGCGCCCCTTGGTGAGCTGGTGCATCCAGTAGAGCACGACGATGTGGGAGAACTCGTCCAGCCCGTCCAGGGCTTCCGTCAGCTCGCTGTTGATGGTGATTTCGGAGACGATATCTCTCCAGCCGTGCCTTATCGTCTGCTTGATACCGTTGCTGACGACGCCGATGGCTTTTAAGCTCATTGCCGGCGGTTCGTTAGGCATTAGTTTGTCCTGTTGCCAATAAAAAGAGGCTGCCTCTCGGCAGCCTCAATCTCTCGAACTATGGCTTCACCAGGGGGGTAAGGGTTAACAGCTTCTTGGCAACCTGGGGGTAGCGGGCGATAAAGAGCAGTTCGTCTTCGACCAGGGGCTTATGCGCTAGCACGTTGGCGTATCTCACCAGCTCCAGCACCTCGTTAGCCTCTGCCTTGCTTTCGAACGATATATCTCTAATCTTCCCCATGACATGGCTGAAGCCGGATATACCGCTGTATTCCCCGGCCGTAATCTCCCGGCCCGTGTCCACCTTGATGGGGTCGCCCCGCCCCAGCTCCTCAAAGCCGTAGAGCTCGTAGTTTTCCGGGTCCTTGAGGACGCCGTCGGCGTGTATGCCCGATTCGTGGGCAAAGGCGTTGGCACCGACACCGGGCTGGTTGATGGGAATGGGCACGCCGAAGGCGTACTCGGCAAACTTGGCTATCTTCCAGGCTTTGGACAACTTTATTTTATTGCCGAACTGATACCTTTCGGCGAATTCCTTGGACTTGGTCACCGCCAGAATGACGGTCACCAGGTCGGCGTTGCCCGCCCTCTCCCCGATGCCGTTGATGGTGGTGTTGATGTAGGCGTCCTGCCCGCCGTCTATCGTCCCCTTAGCCCCGGCCAGGGAGTTTGCCACCGCCATTCCCAGGTCGCCGTGGCAATGCTGCTCAATGGGCAGCCCCACCCTTTCCGCTAAGGCCTTGTTGGTCTTATAAATGGTGAAGGGGTTATCGTAGCCCAGGGTATCACAATACCTCAGGCGGGTCGCCTTATGCTCCTTAGCCGCCAGCCCGAACTCAACCAGGTAATCCAGGTCGGTTCTTGAGGCGTCCTCGGCGTTAACGCCGATGCTCTCGACACCTCTGGCCCAGGCGGCATCAACCGCCGACGTCATATCATTGATAATATCTTGCTTGGTCTTCCTGCCCTGGAACTTACCCTCAATCATCTGGTCGGAGGTGGATATGGAAAGGTTCAGGTGTTTTATACCGGGCACCCTCTCGAAAGTCAGCTCCACATCGTCAACGATGGCTCTTATCCATCCCTCCAGGCGAATAGGCTTGAGCACCCCCATCTCGGCCAGCTCCAGATTGGCTTTCAGATAGCGGGACTCGTGCTTGGTGGTGGGGAAGCCGAACTCGGATTGAAAAACTCCAATCTCATTGAGGTAGATATTGGTCATCGTCTTTTCCAGCTTGGAAAGACCAAGCTTGGCGGTCTGTACTCCGTCACGGTTAGTTACATCCAGTAGGTAAATTTTAGGCATAATTCCTCCTTTGGGGACTATCATTTTAACATAAATTAGCTACAATTAGCAAGAAATTCGGCCCTTTCGGCGAGGGCAGGAGGGCCTATTTTATGTTACAATGTCTTTAAGAACCAGAGGCTCAACTGCGGCTAAACGATGAGTTCTTTGCGAAGACTGCTATTCGCTATATACGCTTTCATCATCATCGTAGCCATCGGTATCATTGGCTACATGGTTATCGAGGGCTGGTCTTTCCTCGACTCTATCTATATGACCGTCACCACCATCACCACGGTGGGCTTTGATGAGGTCCACCCCTTAAGCGAGGCCGGACGCATTTTCAGCATTTTCCTCATTATCGGCGGCGTCGGCGGCGCGCTCTATATACTGACTACCATCATGGGACACTTCATAGAGGCACAGTTCGATCTGGGGAGGCGAAGAATGAAGAACAAGATTGCCAGGCTAAAGAACCACTATATCCTATGCGGCTACGGGCGAGTGGGGGAGGCGATAGCACAGACCTTCAGTGAAGAGGGAACCCCCTTCGTCATCATCAGCAATAACGAGGAGCACGTGGCCAGGGCGGAGAAGGAAGGCTATTTGGCTATATTCGGCGACGCCACCAGCGACGACGTGCTCGAGGAAGCCGGCATCAAGCGGGCTTACGGGCTGGTGTCGGCGGTGGGCAGCGATACCGATAACACCTTTATCACCCTCTCCGCCCGCGAGGCGCGCCCCGACCTGTTCATCGAAGCCCGCAGCTCCAGCCCCGAATCCGAGAGTAAGCTGCGGCGGGCGGGCGCCAACCGCGTCATATCCCCCCACGCCATCGGCGGCCGCCGCATGGCTATGCTGGCGCTGCGCCCGGCGGTGGTCGATTTCATCGATACCGTAATCTATGGCCGCGGCCGCGAGCTACAGCTGGAAACGGTGGATGTCGTCAGCGGCTCCTCCCTCATCGGCCAGACCGTGGGGCAGGCTAAAGGACGGGCCGGCATCACCGCCCTGGCCACGAGAAAGCAAGACGGCACGCTTATCGCCAACCCGCCGGACGAAGGTATCATCGAGGAAGGGGACAGGCTCATCGTCATCGGCACCAAGCAGCGCCTGGCGACCCTGGAAAAATTCCTGACAGGGAAGAAAAGAGGCAAAAAATGAAAGTCGGCATTATTAACGTCACCGGATACACCGGCGTCGAGCTGGCCCGGCTGCTTTATCAGCACCCCGAAGTAGAACTGGCTTCGGTCACGGGCCGGAGCACAGCGGGGCAAAAGCTGGGCGATGTTTTCCCCCACCTGGCCGATATCGACCTGACCATCGAGGCCGAGTTGGGCAAGGTGGAACTGGCTTTTTCGGCTATGCCCCACAAGGAGAGCGCCAAGGAGGTCATCCCCCTGATAAAACAGGGCGTCAAGGTGGTCGATATCAGCGCCGATTTCAGATTGAAAGACCCCGCCCTTTACGAGCAATGGTACGGCTTCAAACACCCCGCCCCCCAGTTACTTAAAGAAGCCGCCTACGGGCTGCCCGAATTGCACCGCGCCCAGCTGGCTTCGGCCAAGCTGGTGGCTAACCCCGGCTGCTACCCCACCGGGGCTATCCTGGCGCTGGCGCCGGCGGTCAAGGCCAAGCTCATCGGGGCGGATATAGTTATCGACAGCAAGTCGGGCATCTCCGGCTCCGGGCGCAGCCTGAATCTGGGCAGCCACTACGCCGAGGTCAACGAGGACACCAGCGCTTATGCCCTGGAGGGGCACCGCCATATGCCCGAAATCGCCCAGGAGCTAATGGGGCTCAACCCCCAGCCACCCTCCATCACCTTCGTCCCCCACCTGGTACCCATGACCAGAGGAATTTTGAGCACCTGCTACGCGCCGCTGGCGAAAAAGATAGGGGAGAAGGAGCTCAAGAAGCTCTATAAGGACTTCTATAAGGACGAGCCTTTCGTCAGGGTAACCGACGCCCCACCCCACACCAAGCACACCTGGGGCAACAACAATTGCCTGGCCTATCCGGTTATAGACCCGAGGGCGAACCGGCTGATTGTCGTTAGCTGTATCGATAACCTGGTCAAAGGGGCGGCGGGGCAGGCAATACAGAACATGAATATCATGCTGGGGCTGCCCGAGACGATGGGGATAGAGGCGCTGGCTATCTACCCTTGACTTTCGCTAGTCGCATATAAATATAAAAATCCCCCTCCTCCCGATTGAGAAGAGGGGGATTTTTTTTATCTTTAGTTATACGACGATAAACAGCGGGCACATCACCAGGGTAACGGTGGCCAGCATCTTGACCAACACGTGTAGCGAAGGCCCCGCCGTATCTTTAAGCGGGTCGCCCAGCGTATCGCCGACCACGGCCGCGGCGTGGGTGGGCGAGCCCTTGCCGATTACCTTGCCGTTTTCGTCCTTTAGCTGTCCGTCCTCGATCATCTTCTTGGCGTTATCCCAGGCGCCACCGCCGTTGTTCATAAAAGAAGCCATCATGATACCGCCGATAGTGCCCACCATGAGCACGGCGCCAATGACCATGGCGGCGTCATAACCGGGGATAAAGCGGAAGATAACGCCGATGATAACCGGCCCCAGCACGGGCAAAAGACCGGGGGCAATCATCTCCCTCAAACCGGCGCGGGTGGTGATGTCCACCGCGCGGGCGTAATCGGGCTTGGAAGTTCCCGCCAGAATGCCCGGGTCGGCACGGAACTGGCGGCGCACCTCCTCGATAATCTTGGAGGCCGTCCGGCCCACCGCCTTGATAGCCCAGGCGCTGAAGAGATAGACAATCATCACCGCCAGCAGGGCGCCGACGAAGACCTCGATACGGGCGATGTCGACGACATTATAGAGTCCGACCTCGCCGAACTTGATGAAAGAGACCCTGTCCAGGTAGGCCTGGAAGAGCAGGAAGGCGGCCAGACCTGCCGAGACCATGGCGTAGCCCTTGGTCAGGGCTTTGGTGGTATTGCCCACGGCATCCAGGCGGTCGGTCACCTTGCGCACCTCGGGTCCCGCGCCCGCCATCTCGTTGATGCCGTTGGCGTTATCGGTTATAGGACCGAAGGTATCCATTGACAAAACGTAAGGGCAGGTCATGAGCATGCCCATAGTGGCTACGGCCGTGCCGAAAGCGCCCGCTCCGTGAACGCCGCTCATATCCCCCATCCAGAAGGAGAGCAGCAGCGAGATGCCGATAACGAGTGCGGTAGCCAGCGTCGTCTCGAAGCCCACCGACATGCCCATGATAATGTTGGTGGCCGGCCCCGTCTTGGAAGCCTCGGCGATGTCGCGCACCGGCTTGAAACGCCACTCGGTATAGTACTGGGTGACAAAGACGATAATCACGCTGGCGGCAATGCCGACAAGACCGGCGCCGAAGAGCCACCAGTTATCCAGCATAAAGTAAACGCTGGCCGCCAGCCCCACTATTGACAGGGCGATAGCCACGAAATAGCCCCGGTTAAGCGCGCTCATGGCGTTCTCTTTTTCTTTAGCCTTAACGCAGAGAATGCCTATCATGCTGGCGAGCATACCGAAGCCGCGCACACACAAGGGAAAAAGAATCCAGGCGATGTTCTCGGTGACCAGATAGGCGGCGATACCCAGTATCATGGCGCCGATGTTCTCCGCCGCCGTGGACTCGAAGAGGTCGGCACCGCGCCCGGCGCAGTCGCCGACGTTATCGCCCACCAGGTCGGCGATAACCGCCGGGTTACGCGGGTCGTCCTCGGGGATGCCAGACTCGACCTTGCCCACCAGGTCGGCGCCCACGTCAGCCGCCTTGGTATAGATGCCGCCGCCGAGCTGGGCAAAGAGGGCGACGAAACTAGCGCCGAAACCGAAGCCGACGATAAGGTGCGGCGCGATTTCGGGATTGCTGGCGCCGCCGTAGGCGAAGAAGATAACGGTGACGCCGATAAGGCTCAGGGCGGTGATAAGAAAGCCGGATACAGCCCCGCCGCGCAGCGCCACGTTGACCGCCTCGGTAAGGCTCTTCTGGGCGGCGGCGGCGCAGCGGGCGTTGGACTTCACGGCAATATACATGCCGATGAAACCAGCCACCCCGGAGCATACAGCGCCGACCAGAAAGGCAACGCCGGTGCGCCAGCCGATATCAAAGGCGCTCAAACCCTCCACCTCGGTCCCCCCCAACACCCCCACCAGAACGCCGATAATAACGGCAATCGCCACCGAATAGATGGCGATGGTGCTGTACTGGCGCTTTAAGAAAGCCCAGGCAGCCTGAAAGATAATGTCCCCGATTTCTTTCATCTTGGGCGTGCCCATGGAACGCTTGAGCACATTTCGGGCCAAAAATATGGCGAAGATTACGGTTATAATTCCCGCCGCGGGCACAACCCAGAAAATAACTGGCATATCGCCTCCTTTTAATGAATATTTTGGTGAATAGCCGTCAGGATTATACCATAGCAACACGGCGAGGACAAAAGGGTTATTCCACTCTATATTGGCTCAAGCACCCACCTATTTTTGGAGATTAAGACAGGTGAAAACCCTGTTGTACGGGGGTACAGCCCCATCAAGGAGTTTAACTCATTAGGAGGCTGGGTTGGGACAATAACGCCTTCGCACAACAAGGTGGGGCGGAGCCCAAAACCTATAGGGGTATATATAAGGGTCTAACCCTTGTAGGGTGGGTATTGGGTGGGAAGAAAGACCCTGGGGGGTGGGGCAACCCCCCAAAAGCATTGCCTCTTTAGGCTGGCTCTGCTATGCTTAACCAGAAAGATGGCGACTAATAAAAGCACCTTTCGCCGCGCCGATTACCTCAAGATTACCGTCTTCGGTTTTGCCCTGGCTGCCCTCTGGGGCAGCCTGCATACCATTATCCTGCCGACAAGGATTTTAGACCTGGTGGCGGCATCGGAAAAGAGCACCTACCTGGGCCTCCTCACCTTCGCCGGCTTAATGCTGGCTATAATCGTCCAACCCATCGCCGGTGCCATCAGCGACCGCTCCGGCTTTAACTGGGGACGCCGCCGCCCCTTTATCCTGGTGGGCACGCTGGTGGCGATGCCCTTCCTGCTGGGAATCGGCTGGGCCGGCAGCTTCCTGGCCATCTTCGTTATCTACTGCCTGCTCCAGGTCGCCTCCAATACCACCCAGGGTCCCTACCAGGCGTTCATCCCCGACCTGGTGCCGGTAAGGAAGAGGGGGCTGGCTTCGGGGGTCAAAGGCTTCCTGGAGATAGCCGGTGGGGTCGCTCCGCTCTATCCCATAGCCATCTTCATGGACCGCTACTCCGCGGGCGACGGTGGCTACTGGCTCTGGCTGCCCCTGGCGATACTGGGGGCTATCCTATTGGCGGCGATGGTCATCACCATCCTCACCGTCAGGGAACGCCCCGGCCAGGGCGGCGCCCGGCTGCCTCTATTCCCCACCATTTATAAGAGCTTCAAGATTAAGGCCAGGGCGCACCGCGACTTTATCTGGTTCATCATCTCCCGCCTCTTTATCATAATGGCTTTCACCACCCTCCAGACCTTCGCCATGTACTTCCTGATGGATGTCGTCGGCGTTCCCGACCCCGCCGCCGCCACCGCCCGCTTCTCCATAGCGGCTATAGCCGGCATGCTCATCGTCGCCTATCCCGCGGGTCGGCTCTCGGACCGGGTAGGCCGCCGCCCGATTGCGCTCACGTCGGGGCTGTTAGGCGCGGTGGCCATTGCGCTCATATTCATCAGCCAGCAAAACTTCACGCTGATAATGCTCTGCGGCGGGCTGGTGGGCATATCATTCGGGGCTTTTTTGAGTAGCAACTGGGCTCTGGCTACCGATTTAGTGCCCAAGGGCGAGGAGGCGAGATATTTGGGGCTGACCAACCTGGCTACTGCTGGCGGCGCCGCGCTGGCGCGCCTCATCGGGCCCCTCATCGATTTCGGCAATGGTATCAGCCCCAACCTGGGCTACTCAATTATGTTCCTGGCCTGCTTTGTCTACTTTATCGTCGGCTCGCTGCTGCTGCTTAAAATCGGGCGGCGCTAACCGAACCAGCCCAGCATTGTATCCCACCCCCAGGCGCCGGCGAAGGCGATAGCGACATAGAGTACCGTCCGCCCCAGCCAGCAGGCAATGAGGAACTTCCATAAAGGATAACGCAGGACACCAGCCGCAATTCCGGCCAGGTCGAAGAAAAAGGGTATCGCGGAGAGCCAGAAAATAGCCAGCATCCCCCACTTCTTCAGCCACTCCACCATCTGGTTATAGAGCTTAAGCCTCGACACCACCCCCCGCCCGCTATAGCCGGCCATATAGCCGGTAATCTCACCGATAGCCGCCCCCACACCACCCGCCAACCCCACCAGCAGAGCCGAGGGCAGCACCGCGCCGAGGGCAGCTATCACCAGGATATTGCCCGCGGGCAGGATAACGGTAGCGTTAAAGGTCAGGCTGATGAGGAAGGCGCCCAGGTAGCCGTAGCTCTCCAGGGTCTCGAGCCTCTCCGGGTAGCTGCGGTAAAAGATAAATATGCCGACGCTGATGCCGATAACAAAGAGCAGGGTCAGTATGGGGACAAGATTCTTCTTAAACCAGTGTCCTTTGCCCATCAGAGATATTGTAGCATATTACGGGACAAGCCAGGCTAACCCCGCAAGCGGACCAGGGCGATTATGCCGACAATAAGCCCGGCCAGCCCCAGTAAACCGGCGACGCCCATCCCGATAAGGGTCAGCGGTACGGCCTTCTGCACCGTAAATTCTTGGCTCAGGTTGCCCACGGTTACCTCGTATGTAGCCTCGGTATCCCGGCTCACCAGGAAGGCCACCGTCTGGCTAGCCCCGCTTTCCAGCGTCAGGCTCTGGCTGGCTGCCACCACCCCGTCTATGCTCAACTCCAGGGACGTGGCGGCCGTCTCCTCGGAGACGTTAACGGCTTCGACCTGCACCGCGATATTCTCGTCGGGGGCGGGGTCCAGCGGGTTAACCGTCAGATTGGAAAGGGCGATGGGGTTGACCGTCACCTCGGCGCCCGCATGGCCTATCTCCAGGTGGCCCGTGCTCAGCCCGTGCGCGCTCTTAACCGCCGACAGGACGAGGGTCTCGGTGGCGCCGGCGTCTACGGTCAGCCCCTGCGAGGCCTGGGTGCCGTCGCTCAACGTCAATGCCGCCGTATAGTCGCCGCTGCCGAAGCCGATGTTGGTCACATCGGCGCTCAGCTCGAAACTCTGTCCCCCGTCGAGGAAATAAGGCTCGATGGTCACCGGCCCAATCAACAGGGCGGGGAAGGTGTCAATCCCGGCCTCCTGGCTGGCATCGTTCAGGTGCTGGGCGGGGATAAAATAGCCCCGTGAATCGCCCTGCCCCCAGGGCAGCAGCCCGATGCCATTACCCAGCTCATCGACCACCGGCCCCCCACTCATGCCCGCCCAACTGCTGCCGTGAAAGCGGCGGGCGTCCATTTCGTAGATACGGGTCGAGCTGCCCAGCAGCCCCGTCTCTATGCTCGGCCCCTCCCGCCGCAGCCCCTCCACCATGCTATCCGCCGCCTCAATCATCAACGCGGCAAAGGTGCCGGGACGGCTGTAGGGGTCGGCCATTATAGCGTCCATTGCCTGCCAGAACTCAAGAGTAAGGTCGATGCCGGCATAGCCGATAACATAGGCGCGGCTGCCCTCCGACGGCGTCGTCGACTGCAGCTCGATATAAGGGGTGCCGCTTAAGCCCGTCTCCAGGACGGCGATATCCGTCCCCGTTTCGGGGTCTTCATAAAAGAGGATGTCCTGCACCTGGTGCGGCTCACCCTCGCCGTAGCCATAGATGTAGTCCACCTCCTCGGCGGTAACCGTCAGGTCGCCGTTTATCCGCATCCACCACACCGTCGAGTAGTAATAGTTGTAGAAGCTGCCGAAGTCGACCTTCTCGTACCACTCGTCCTCGAACCAGATACCGCCAATATAGTACATGATGGCGGCTTGTGCCAGCTCCTCCTCCGACATTTCGACGCAGTGGGCGGCGGTAAAGACATCGCCGTTCTCGTTAGCGAAGAAGCCGCTGCCCAAGCTTACAGGCCCCCTGGCTTCGAAACTCCACCCCCCACCACTCACCCGGCCGTCAACCCAGGCCATAACCTCGACGGTAGCCTCCTTGGCCGCCGTCACCCCGGCCGGGTATTCCTGTTCGGCGCTAAAGGCGAACGAGGGCGCCAGCACCAATATTAAAGTCAAAAACAGACAAGCTGGTATTAGAACTCGCTTAAATCCGGTCATGGCTACTCCCTCTGGCTGGTTTATCCCAGTCGGTTGCAGCCTACAATAAAGCCGAAACCCTGTCAACACCACCCCCTATTGTTGACGCTAGGTCGTCTCTGCTATACTTTAGTGACGTGCCCCCATCGTCTAGAGGCCTAGGACAGCGGCCTTTCAAGCCGTAAACAGCGATTCGAATTCGCTTGGGGGCACCAAACAGACATCCGAGGTGTGGCTATGATGATAACCATAGAATGCCCCAAGTGTGGTACCGCGGGTAGCCAGTCCCTGCTTGAGCCGGACTACGAAGGCCCCTACCGCTGCTGGAAATGCCGGGAGCTTTTCGTCATCACCATAGAGGGCAACAAGGTCAAGTCCTGGAAGCCCCTCACCGAGGAAGAGTTCCAGAAGATACAGGAAGTGGAGGCGCTCAAAGCCAAGTTCAAGAAGGGGCAGGACTAGGCTAGAATTTGCCCTTCAGCTTTTCGTAACTCTCGGCCAGGGCTTGGGGTATCACCCTCACGTCATCCATTACCGGCATAAAGTTGGTATCCCCCGCCCACCGCGGCACGATATGGGTATGGATATGGTCGTCGACGCCCGCCCCCGCCACCCGACCCAGATTTATGCCGACATTAAAGCCCCCGGGCTTAAAGACCTCTCTTAAAACCCCGAGGCCGTGTCTCACCATTTCGTAGTGCTCGTGCAGCTCTTCATCGGTCAGCTTCTCCGGGCTATCCACATGGCGATAGGGGACGACCATAAGGTGGCCCGGGTTATAGGGGTAGCTGTTTAAGATAACGAAGTTCTTCTGGCCCCGGTGCAGGATGTAGTTCTGGCTATCCTTATTCTCCTTGGGTTTGTCGCAGAGGAAACAGCCCTCCACTTTACCCTGCTCAATATACCTTATCCGCCACGGTGCCCAGATATGCTCCATTTCACTCTCCTTGCCGGCCGACTAGTGCTATTTTAGACGGCAATCTCCCCGTTTTCAAGCGTTTGTATCTTCACCAATACAATATGTCATTGCGAGGAGCGCAGCAACGAAGCAATCTCTAAGAGGCACCCCACCCCAATTTTATCTTTTCCCACCCACCACCCTTTAAGGTAAAGAGGGGGCTTTACCCCCTCTTAAACACCCCCAAATAGAGCAGGGTGGAGGGGCGAACAACATGGGAAAATCCCCCTTACAAAAGGGGGAAACTGGGCGGGGAGAGAAGTCTATAGAGGTAACACCTCTGTAGGGTGGGAAGAACAACGCACGCTAGAAAAGGTGGGGCGGAGAGGCAATACACCCCAAAATAAGAGGTATATAGGGGTCTAACCCCTGTAGGGTGGGCTGGGTGGGACAATAAGACCTCCGCTAACAAGGCGGGGAGGGTGATAATAATCCAAACCAATTGTAAAAACCGAAGCTATCGTCTATAGTTATATGGCTAACCAGAAAGTGAAGGAGGAGAGGCTTTATGACGGAAAATCCCCAGTGCGCCAAGTGCACCAAGGTGGTGTGCGACAGCGAAGCGTCTCTAAAAGGCCCCGAAAACTGCCCGACCAAGACCCGACAGGACATCATCCAGCAGGCGCTGGCCGAATACGACGACCCCAAGGTCAGGGAGTTCGCCCGCCAGGCGTCCATCCAGGAAGCCGAGTGCTATATGAACCTGCCCGAAGGGCTGACCACACGCTACCCCCGGGTGGAAGAGATTGCCCGGTTCGCCAAAAAGATGGGCTATAAAAAGCTGGGCATCGCCTCCTGCCTCGGCCTCAAGGACGAAGCCGAAATACTGACCGAAATCCTGGAAAACAGAGGATTCGAGGTCGTCTCCGTCTGCTGCAAGGCGGGCGCCACACCCAAGGAAAAAATCGGCATAACGCCTGAGCTGAAGATAAGGGGCCCCGATGCCTTCGAGTCGATGTGCAACCCCATTGCCCAAGCCGAAATCTTAAACGACGCCGAAACCGAGTTCAACATAGTGGTCGGGCTCTGCGTGGGGCACGACTCGCTCTTCTTCAAGTACTCCGAGGCGCCGGTAACCGTGCTGGTGGCTAAGGACAGGGTCTTCGGGCATAACCCGGTGATGGGCTTATACCTGGCTCACTCCCCCTATTACCGCAAGCTGCTGCGTAAAGAATAAGAGAGGAAATTTTGAGCTACCCCGACCGCATTCTCTATCAGGTTAACCGACCCGCCCGCTACACGGGCGGCGAGTGGAACAGCGTTATCAAGGACTGGGAAAAGACGGCCCTTAAGTTCGCCCTCGCCTACCCCGATAGCTACGAGGTCGGTATGTCCAACATGGCGCTGCCCATCCTCCACGAAATTTTAAACAGCCAGCCCGACGTCCTCGCCGAGCGGGTCTATGCCCCCTGGGTGGATATGGAAGCCGCCCTGCGGGCGGCGGGCATCCCCCTGCTCAGCCTCGAGTCCAAACGCCCGTTAAAGGATTTTGACGTCGTCGGCTTCACCCTGGACTACGAGCTCACCTACACCAACGTCTTAAATATTCTCGACCTGGGGCAGATACCCGTCCTGGCTAAAGAGAGAGATGATTCTCACCCCATCGTTATCGCCGGCGGCAGCTGCTGCCTCAACCCCGAGCCTATGGCTGACTTCATCGACTTCTTTGTCATCGGCGACGGCGAAGAGGCACTGCCTGAAATACTCGATATCGTTCGGGAGTGGAAGCAAAACAAAGCCCCCCGAAAAGAGCTATTGAAGCAGGTGGCTAACATCCCCGGCGTCTATGTCCCCGCCTTTTACAAAGCGGAATACGGGCCCGATGGCATGTTCCAGAGCATTACCCCGACTGAGGAGGGAGCCAAGCCGGTTATTCAGCGGCGCATCGCCGACAAACTGCCGCCCCCCGTCACCCGCCCCGTCGTGCCCTACATCGAGGTCGTCCACGACCGGGGAGCGGTGGAGATTCAGCGGGGCTGCACCCGCGGCTGCCGCTTCTGCCAGGCCGGGATTCTATACCGCCCCCTCCGCCAGCGCCCCCAGACCGAGATTATAAAGGCGGTGGGGGAGATTATAGCCAACTGCGGCTACAACGAGGTCTCGCTGGTATCGTTGAGCACCAGCGACTACCCCAAGATCGGAGAGCTGGTGGCCAGCCTGGCGCGCCAGTATAAAAATCTTTCCCTGTCTCTGCCCAGCCTGCACATCGACAGCTTCTCCTTAAAGCTGCTGGAGTCCCTGCCCGCCCGCCGCAAGACCGGGCTCACCTTCGCCCCCGAGGCAGGCAGCGAAAGGCTGCGCCGGGTCGTCAACAAGGGCACCACCGAGGACAAAATACTGGCCACGGCGGCAACGGCTTTCTCGCGGGGCTGGCGCAGCCTTAAATTATACTTTATGCTCGGCCTGCCCACCGAGACCATGGAGGATATCGAGGCCATCGTCCAGCTGGTGGCTAAAATCCGCGCCGCGGGCAAGGGGACCAAGGGCGGCATGCCCCAAGTCAGAATCAGCCTCTCCACCTTTATCCCCAAGCCCCACACCCCCTTCCAGTGGGTGGCTCAGGACAGCGAAGAGCAGCTGAACGCCAAGCACGAGGTGCTAAAAACAGGGCTGCGCCGCAAGGGCAGCCGCCTGTCCTGGCGCGACCCCGAGGTCAGCCTGCTGGAGGCGGCGCTATCCAGGGGAGACCGCAGACTGGGCAAGGTTATCTACGATAGCTGGAAGTCGGGCTCGACCTTCGACGCCTGGGACGAAAGACTTAACTACCGGAACTGGCTCAACGCCTTCACTAAGAACGGGCTGGAACCCGCTTTCTACGCCCAGAGAGAGCGTTCGCTGGACGAAATCTTGCCCTGGGCGCATATCGACCCCGGGGTAACTCCGGAATTTTTGAAGAGGGAATACCAGCGTGCTCTCAAGGGCGCCGAAACCCCCGACTGCCACTATAATGCCTGCAATGCCTGCGGTCTGGAGCGGTTGAGCGCGGACTGTAAGCGGAAGCTAGGCGACTGAGCCGCCGTCAACGACAATCGTGTGGCCGGTGATGTAAGCCGAGGCTTCGGAGGCCAGAAAGAGCACCGCGCCCACGATATCCTCCGGCTCGGCCAGTCTCCCCAGCGGTATCCCCGCCTCGATTTCTTTCAGGGCCTTAGCGTCGGCCCACAAAGGTTGGCTGAACTTGGTCTTGACTATAGAGGGAGCCACGGCGTTAACCCTTATATTATATCGAGCTAACTCTATGGCCAGAATACGGGTGAGCATAACCACCCCCGCCTTGGCGATACAGTAGGCGCCCATCCCGGGGGCGGTATCCACAGCCGCCGTGGAGGCGATATTTATGATATTGCCCCGCTTTTGCCCCACCAAAACCCCGCCCGCCGCCTGGGAGCAGAGGTAATAGCCCTTGAGGTCGGTATCGATAACCCGGTCCCAGCCTGCCTCGTTAAGCTCGAGCAGGGGCGCCTTGATGTTCATGGCGGCGTTGTTGACCAGGATGTCGATGGCACCCAGCTCAGCCAGCGTTTTCTGCACGAGGTTATCGACGTCGGCTTTCCGGGTAATATCGGTCTGGACGGCCAAAGAGCGTCGCCCCAGTTTTTTGATTTCAGCGGCCACAGCCTCGAGCTCGCCGTCGTCAAACACCCGGTCGCCTAAGGCGACATCGGCGCCGGCTTCGGCTAAAGCCAAGGCGATAGCCCGGCCGATGCCCCGCCTCCCCCCGGTAACGATAGCCGCCTTGCCCGCTAAAGAGGGCGGCACTACTTAGTCTCCTTCTCGAAAGAGGCGATAGCCACCACGCTGTCGCCGGGGTCGAGCTTCATCAGCCGCACCCCCTGGGTGCTCCGGCCCTGAATTGAAATGCCCTGCTTGCGGTCCTTCTCCTTCACCGGCGTCTGGATGACAATGCCCTCCGCCGATACAATCATCACCTGCTGGGAAAGCGAGACCACCTCGGCGGCGGCGACCTTGCCCGTCTTTTCCACCAGTTTGAAAGTCCTCACCCCACCCCCCGCGCGGTGCTGCTGGGGATAGTCGGCCACCGGGGTGAGCTTACCAAAACCACCGCTGGTCGCCACCAGCACGTAGCTCTTGGGATGAATAATATCCATCCCCACCACCCGGTCGGCAGAGCTTAAGCGGATGCCGCGCACCCCTCCGCTGGTTCTCGACGCCGCCCTCAGGTCTTTGACGGCAAAGCGGATGGCTTGCCCCTCCTGGGTAAACAAAAGCATATCGTCCTTATCGGTGGCCAGTCGAGCGGTGACCAGCTCGTCCTCAGCCTCCAGGTCCATGGCAATCAGTCCGCTGCTGCGCACGGCGGCGAACTTATCGGCCGTCGTCTTCTTGACCTCGCCGAGTCGGGTCGCCATCAACAGGTAAGAACCGGGCTCGAAATCGGGTAGGGCGACCATGGCCGTAACCCGTTCTTTGTCGGCCACGGAAAAGAGGTTAATCACCGCCGTCCCCTTGGTCACACGGGAGCTGTCGGCGGGTATCTCGTAGCACTTGAGGTAGAAGACCCGCCCCCGGTTGGTGAAAAAGAGCAGGTGGTCGTGGGTATCGGCCACCACCAGCAGCCTCACCGCATCGGCCTCGCGGGTCACCATGCCGATGATACCCCTCCCCCCGCGGTGCTGCGAGCGGTAGCTGCGGGAAACAATCCTCTTGACGAAGCCGCGATCGCTTAAGGTAACCACTACCCTCTGGTGAGGGATAAGGTCTTCTTCGCGGAACTCGGTTATCTCCTCCTCGCTTATCTCGGTGCGGCGCTCGTCGCCGAATTTCTCTTTAAGCTGGCCCACATCCTCTTTTATGAGGAGCATCATGCGCTTTCGGTTAGCCAGCAGGTCCTCCAGGTAGGAAATGGTCTTGAGCAACTCGGCGTACTCGTCGGCTATCTTTTTCCGTTCCAGGTTGGCCAAACGCCGCAGCTGCATATCGAGGATGGCCTGCGCCTGCAGCTGCGATAGGCCGAAACCGCTCATAAGCTCTTTGCGGGCGGACTCGGCGGTGGCTGACTTCTTGATGGTGGCGATAATCTTATCGATGTTGTCCAGGGCGATTTTTAGCCCTTCCAGGATATGCGCCCGCGCTTTAGCCTGCTTCAATTCGAACTTAGAACGTCGGGTAATAACCTGGTGGCGGAAATCTACGTAGTACTGCAGCGCTTCCTTGAGGCTGATTACCCGCGGCTGGCCGTCCACCAAGGCGAGCATGTTAACGAAGAAGGACGACTGCATGGCGGTATGCTTAAAGAGGTTATTGAGCACCTGCTTCGGCTGCGCCTCTCGTTTGAGCTCGATGACGATACGCATCCCCTGTCGGTCCGACTCATCGCGCAGCCCGCTGATGCCCTCCACCTTCTTGTTCTTGACCAGCTCGGCAATCCTCTCCACCAGCGCCGCCTTATTGGTCTGGTAGGGGAGCTCGGTGACCACTATCTGCTGCCGTCCCCCGCCCGCGCCGTCGCCGATCATAGCCTTAGCCCGCACCACCACCTTACCCCGCCCCGTGGCGTAGGCGTTTTTTATACCCTCCCCCCCGCGAATAATGCCCGCGGTGGGGAAATCGGGCCCCTTAACGAACTGGGTCAGCTCGTCGACGGTGGCTTCGGGGTTCTCGATGAGGTAGGCGATGGCGTCGCAGACCTCGCTCAGGTTATGCGGCGGGATACTGGTGGCCATGCCCACGGCGATGCCGGCACTGCCGTTGACCAGCAGGTTGGGCAGCTGGGTGGGCAGGACCAGCGGTTCTTTGAGGCTTTCGTCGAAGTTGGCCATAAAGCCGACGGTATCTTTATCGATATCGACCAGCATCTGCTCGGCGATAAGGGCTAAGCGCGCCTCGGTATAGCGCATGGCGGCGGGCGGGTCGTTATCGACGCTGCCGAAATTACCCTGCCCGCTAATCAGCGGGTAGCGCATGGAGAAGTCCTGCGCCATCCGCACCATGGCTTCGTAGACCGGGGCGTCGCCGTGAGGGTGATACTTACCCAGCACCTCACCCACGATACGGGCGCTCTTCTTATGCGGGCTGTTGGCCGCCAGCCCCAGCCCGTCCATGGCGTAGAGAATGCGCCGCTGCACCGGTTTGAGGCCGTCGCGCACATCGGGCAGGGCGCGGGCGACGATGACGCTCATGGCGTAATCGAGGTAAGAGCTGCTCATTTCTTTTTCTATGTCTACTGGTCGGACCTTGCCTAAAACCATATAGTTAAAACCTCCTGCTCCTAGCTATCCCCGCTGTCGTTCATATCAGCCGACTCGTCGGCCATAGTCTCTATCTGCTCCAGCTCGCGCCGCAGCATCTTATCGCTCAAGTAAGGGCGCAGGCCCTCCGTTCCCTTGGGTGGGAAGGAAAGCTGCCCCGCCTGGGAGGGGTCCTGGTATATCTCGCGGATAATGACTGTTACCTTCTCCTCGTTGACGCTGACGATAGCCGCGCTGTAGCGGTTGCCACCCTCCATCAGCTTTATCAGCCGCTGCCCGTGCTTGGGCTCGGCCTGCCCCACGTACTCGCCGCGCCCGTTCTCCACGTTCAAGCCCGCCCCGTCCACCTTGAGGTAGACCCTATCGCCCGCCCCCATCTTGGCCAGCACCGCCAGCGGCGCCAGGCGGTAAAGGGCGACCACCCCGGTCTTCCCCGTCTCCTCGATAAAGTGCTGGGGGTCGACCTGGTCGGAATCATCCGCCACGCCCGCCCCCTCCCCCAGATAGGAAAGGCGCTGCAGGTTCTTCTGGGCTATGATGTTATAGGGGTCGAGCTCCATAGCTCTGGAGTAGGCTTCCTTGGCCAGCGCGTATTCCCCCAGCTCGATGTAGGCTCGGCCCAGACGGTTATAGGCATCGACGTCACCGGGGAAGCTGGCGATTATATCCTCGTTGGCCGCCACCGCCTCCCGCCACCGCCCCTGCATGGCCAGGGATATGGCATGCTTGCTGCGCTGCCGCCTCAGCCTTACCTGTTCCTCTTCCTGATAGGCCATCCGCATCACCTGCAATCAATCTAGAACATACTATTTTACTCCAGCCAGCGCGGTGAAACAAGCCAGGTCAGGAGTAAAGAACGCCATTTTTAGCCCTTTAGCTGACTTATTCTTCTTTTTCCAGCTCAAAGGCACGGTGTAAGGCTAGGACGGCGTCTTTGACCTTATCTTCGTCGATGATGCAGGTGATTCTTATCTCCGAGGTGGAAATAAGCTGGATGTTAATCCCCTGCTCGCTCAAGGCGGTAAACATGCGGGAGGCAAAACCGGGGTTATTCTGCATGCCGGTGCCGATTATGCTGACCTTGCCTATCTTGGGGTCGCTGACGTACTCCCGGGTGCCGATTGACTGGCAGACGGGCCCCACCACCGCCATGGCTTTATCCAGCTGGCTCTTAGCCACGGTAAAGGTCAGGTCGGTGATATTATCGCTACTGGCGTTCTGCACGATGGTATCCACGTTGATATTGGCTTCAGCCAGCGGATTGAAGATAGCCGCGGCGATGCCCGGACGGTCGGGCACACCGACCACCGTTATCTTGGCTACATTAAGGTCGTGGGCGATACCCCGCACCTTATTTCGTACTTCCATAGACCCCCCTCCATGAATTAGTGTCCCCGGATTTTGGCTAAAGCTGGAAGCCACCAGTATAGGAATATGGAACAGCTCTCCCAGCTCGACCGCCCGGGGGTGCAGTACCTTGGCGCCGTAGCTGGCCAGTTCCAGCATCTCCTCGTAGCTGATTTCGTCCACCTTGCGCGCTTCGGGAATGAGCCTGGGGTCAGCGGTATAGACCCCCTCGACATCGGTGTATATCTGGCAGGTCTCCGCCGCCAGGCTGGCGGCCAGCGCCACGGCGGTGGTATCGGACCCCCCCCGCCCCAGCGTGGTGATATCCATCCCCTCGGTAATCCCCTGAAAGCCGGCCACGATGACGATATTGCCCTTATCCAGCTCGCTGACCACCCGCTCCGGGTCGATGCCCACGATGCGCGCTTGGCTGTAGGCGGCGTCGGTCCTTATCCCCGCCTGCCCCCCGGTCAGGCTAATGGCTTCGTAGCCCATTTCCTCCAGCGCCATGGCCAGCAGGGTGCTGGAAACGACCTCCCCTGTGGAAAGCAGCAGGTCGAGCTCGCGGTCGGCGGGGTGGCTGGTCAACTGATAGGCTAATTTGAGCAGGTTATCGGTGTTATGCCCCATCGCCGAGACGACGACCACGACTTCATTACCCGCATCCTTGGTGGCGGCGATGCGCCGCGCCACATTTTTAATCTTTTCGGCGTCGGCAACCGAAGTCCCGCCGTATTTCTGCACGATTAGCGCCATTAACTCCTACCCTTTATTTTTTCTTTCAGCTATTCAGCTGGCAGCACTTTTACAGTGAATGTATAGCTTTCCCAAAAGTCCTTAGCGAAATTACCAAAGGAAACAATCTGCGTCTGATTCATATCCAATTCTTCCTGACTCCATGTGACAGAAGTGCTTGACCACCTATACTCTCCCTCTACTTCCCACTGCAAATGCACGCTATAATCCTCTCTTGCCCTCACGAATGACGACGGTGTAAGTTCAGCAAACACGCTGTAATCACCAGTAGATAACGGCTCTGCGTATATTCTTGCCTCCGTAACAAGTTGTTCTATCTTACTAATTTTCACCTTCAAAATATCGTTAAGATTCTGCTCATACCACTTCATTGTATCCTCAAGACCCTCGCCGCTCAACCATTTAGCCAAAGCCTCCTGATCAAGTCTCTCTATCTCTGTAGCAACCTTATCTCCACCTGAAATCGTGAAGGTGACTGTCTTTATTGTTCTAGAATCATAGTCAGTCCAATAAACTAGATATCTACCAAAGGAATAACCTTCTGATGAAACTAATTCTACGCAGTAAATAACATCCAAGTCCACTGAGTCGGAGGGAGTAAGCTCAACTAGCACGCTACAGTATGCATCAGTGCTAATCACATTTTCCGGCGCTATACGTGCCGTAATACCAGATCCTCCAAAGTAATCCGCTATCTTATCCTTTATCTCCGAGAACGGGGCAACCCCAGCAAAAGCACCTATTGTAGCTCCTATCAGCGCAATAATCAAGAAGATAGAGACAATAGCCCCAACCCCAACCCTGTAACTTCTCAAAACCGATATGTTCCAAATCAGAACCCCGATATTTACTATAAGTACAATTATTCCAACGACTGGCTCAATTCTATCCGTAAAAAGCAAATAGCCAGTCCAAGCCACTGCTGCAAGACAGGCAACTAAAAGCAAAACTAGAAAGGTCTTTTTCACTGGGAAACCGCCTCCTAACTTCTTCCGCCTCACTGTCTTTGTTTTCCGCACTGCTCTCCCAAACTCCGCCCGTTTTTCCCCTCCGGTAGCCTTGCCAAACTCTCTCCCTGGACCATAGCTTGGGGCTGGAAAACTACTTTCGCACCTATTACACCTCCAGGACTGAAATCTTTTATTGTAAGAGATATTAGAGCTTCCACATTTCGGGCACAGCCCACGCCCCTTCGGCTCCTTCATTGCCGCCCAATATTCGTCTTCCCTCTTGGGCATGGTTGACCTATACCGTTATTTATTCGGTTATTAATTTCCCCATTATTTTATACCCATCGGCCATAAAAAGGCCAGTGCTTTTTGCCGCCGACTCGGTGAAATTATTTGCCCCGTTGGGTTCGAAGCCTTTTCCCCAGAGCAAAAACGGCACCGGTTCCGGGCTGTGGGTTTGTGTCGCGATGGGGGTGGGGTGGTCGGGCATGGCCAGCAGCCTTAAAGCGTCTTTTTGATAGGAGCGCAGCCGCCCGATGACCTCGCTGTCTATCCTCTCGATAGCCTTAACCTTATCGTTTATAGAGCCGGCGTGAGCCGCCTCGTCGGGCGCTTCGATGTGAACCACCACCAGGTCACGCTCCTCCAGCGCCTTTATAGCACCGTTCGCTTGAGCCGCATAATCGTTATCCGGGCCGTCGGTGACCCCAGCTACATTAAGTACTTTCATCCCCACCATCTTGCCCAGCCCTTTGAGCAGGTCGACGCCCGAGGTCAGGGCGGCATTAAGACCGTAGGCCTCTCTAAACGGCGGCATCGTCGGTATTTTACCGCTGCCCCAGAAAAGCCAGATAGTGGTGGCGGGTATATCGCCGCGCGACTTTCGACTGACGTTTATCGGGTGGTCTCTGAGTACTTCTTCTGAGCGCTGCATTAAATCTCGTAAAATCTGGCTGCCTTTACCTTTAGGCAGATACGCATTTATAGGCTTATCGGGTATATCGTGGGGCGGGGTGCATTGAGCCGAGAGCGCATCCTCGTGCCCCTTGAGCTTTAAGATATTTCGGTAGCTCACGCCGGGGTAGAAGTGGACGCTATCGTCACCCAAGCTATCGTTTAGCGCCGAAATAAGCTCCCTTGATTCCTCGGAAGTTATGTAGCCGGCGCTGTAGCTATGCATTTTGCCGTCGGCAACCCCCACCAGGTTGCAGCGGAAGACGACCTCCCCCTCCCCGATGGGAATATCCATGGCTTTGGCTTCGATGGCGCTCCGCCCCCGGTAATAGACTTTAGGGTCGTAGCCCAGCACCGACATACAGGCGCAGGCACTGGAAGGCTCCATCCCCGCGGGCACGGTGCGCGCCAGCCCTGTTACCCCCTCCCCCACCATAGCGTCGAGGTTGGGGGTCTCGGCCAGCTCCAGGCAGGTCTTGTTGCCTCTTTCAGCCAGGGGCAAGCCGGCGGCGCCGTCGATTATGATAACGGAGTATTTCATTTTCTCGTAACCCCTCCCCCCAGGTCTTTAGACCCACACCAAATCCCACCCTATAAAGGTGTCACCTCTATAGACTTCTCTCCCCACCCCCTGAACTAAGTGTCATACCCGCGCTCTACCTGTCATTCCCGCGAAGGTGGGAATCCAGCTCTCCCCCGTTTTGCAATAGAAGTTAAATCCCCCTATAATATGACGGACGGGGCGTAGCGCAGTCTGGTTAGCGCGCAGCGTTCGGGACGCTGAGGTCGGAGGTTCAAATCCTCTCGCCCCGATTTTTTTGCGGCCTTTTTTGCCGCTGATTGCCGTCAATTATAGCACAAATAAAAGACCTAAGGAGGAAGTTTAGATGCAAAAAACGGCTAATCCTGGTGCTCTGGGACTGGGGGCGTTCGCCCTGACCACATTTCTCCTGAGTATGGTGAATGCGGAATTCATCGCCCCCGAATCTATCGGCATGGTCCTGCCGATGGCGTTCTTCTACGGGGGGCTGGCTCAAGTGCTGGCGGGAATGTGGGAATTTAAGACCGGGAATATCTTCGGCGCCACCTGTTTTACCTCTTTCGGAGCCTTCTGGCTGGGTTTGGCGCTGATGATAGTCTTGGAGGCGGCGGGCATAATCTCGGCGGTGCCGCCGGCCGGATTGGCTGTCTTCCTGGCGGCCTGGGGATTCTTCACCCTCTACGCCACCTTCGCCGCTATCAAGGCCCCGCGGGGACTTCTAGCCCTCTTCATCGCGCTGACGATAACCTTTTTCCTGCTGTCGGGGGGCGAGTACGTTTCCGGCTTAAAGCTGGCGGGGGGCTACCTGGGGATTGCGGTGGCGCTAATCGCCTGGTACGACTCGGCGGCGATTTTGATAAACGATATGTTCAACCGGAAGGTTTTGCCTTTTTAGTAGGATTGAATAGGGGGCGGGGGTTATCCTAATCTCTTCTTCGCCTCCGCCCAAAGTTTATTCTGCTCATCGAAGGATAGCTCGCTGAACTTCAGCCCGCGCTCGCGGCAGAGCTTTTCCATATAGCTGAAGCGCTCGTAGAAGCGTTTATTGGCGCCTCGAAGCGCCGCCTCGGCATCTATACCCATCCGCAGGGCGATGTTGGCCAGCGTAAAGAGCAGGTCGCCGAACTCGCTGGCTTTCTCCTCCTGGCTCTCCGCCCGCTGGAACTCGCCGACCTCCTCGGCCAGCTTATCGATGATGCCGCTTATGTCCTCCCAGTCAAAGCCGACCCACGACGCCCGGCGCTGAATCTCATGGGCGTAGCCCAGGGCGGGCATAATTCTGGGCACGCTCTCCAGCATGGGAACTCCCTCTTCTCTCTCCTCCTCTTTGAGCTCCTCCCAGTTATGCATCACCTCTTCGGCGTCCTTCACCTTCCTGGAACCGAAGACATGCGGGTGGCGGTGGATGAGCTTTTGGTTGATGCCCTCGATGACCTCTCCCAGCTCGAACTCACCGTCTTCACGGGCAATCTGGGCGTGGAGGACAATCTGCATTAACAGGTCGCCCAGCTCGCCGCGCAGCTTGTCGGCATCGCCCTCATCCAGCGCCTCCAGGACTTCGTAGCACTCCGAGAGCAGATTCCCCCGCAGCGAGGCGTGGCTCTGCTTTCTATCCCAGGGGCAGCCGCCGGGCGCCCGCAAAGTGGCGATAATCTCGACCAGGGCGTCGAAACGTTTCAAATCTTTAGGTTGGGACAAGAAAGCCTCCTTATCAACTCGAGGGTAAAACCGCCCCGATAAAGTCGCGCTGACCTCTCAAGAACTCGGCGGCGGACAGCACCTGCTTCCCCTCTAACTGCACCCTGAGGATGGCTAATGTCCCCCCGCCGGTGCCGATGCCGATGCCCCCCGAGTCCAGAGCCACCACCTCCCCCGCTTTAGCGGGCGTCTTTGCAGTCGAAGGTAGTGCTTCAATAACCTTGAGCGTCTTTCCCCGCCAGCGGCTATAGCTCCCCGGCCAGGGATAAAAGGCCCGCACCCGCCGCCATATCTCTATGGCAGACAAACGCCAATTGATTTCGCCCTCGTCTTTAGCAATAGGTTTGCAGTAAGTCGCCTCAGCCTCGTCCTGGGGCCGGGGACTAAGCTCCCCCCTTATCCACCCCACCAATGCCTCCCCCAGCAGCCCCGCCCCGGTTATGGAGAGCTTGTCGCCAAGCGAGGCGGTGGTATCTGTATCGGCCACGGGAATCTGCGCCCGCGCCAGCACGGGTCCGCTGTCCATGCCCTCGTCGAGTAAAATGATACTAACGCCGCTGAATTCCTCGCCGGCTAAAACTGCCGCCGCCACCGGCGAAGCGCCCCGGAATCGGGGCAGGAGGGAGGGGTGGACGTTAAGACAACCCAGGCGGGGCAGCTCCAGTACCGCTTTGGGCAGGAGCTGGCCGAAGGCGGCCACCACGATAACGTCGGGCTTAAAATCCGCCAGTTGCTTAATAGCTTCGGGCGCCTTCAGGCTTTGGGGTTGCACCAACGGCAGCCCCAGGGCTTCCGACGCTTGCTTCACCGCTGAAGCCGCCAGGCCGCGCCCCCGTCCCCCCGTTCTATCGGGCTGGGTGTAGACCGCCGCTATTTCATATCCGGCGGACACCAGGTACTCCAGGGTGGGCACGGCGAAGCGGGGACTGCCCATAAAAACAACTCTCAACTTAAAGCCTCCACGGGCTAAAATTTTAACACTAAAACTTTTGGGCAACAAGTTCCCGATTTATGGCTATCCCGCCAATATCGAGCGAACGAACAAGCCTGACAGACCTTTCAAGGGAAACCAAGCCCCCCAATCCCCTCCCAACCACCCCCAAAAAGTTTGCTATCATCCGCCCCCACCCGCTATTCTATATATCACGCCGCTGATTTCCTCCCTCTTCCTCTATCGAAACCGCATTATTCCTCGACTGCCCGGTACTGCAGGATACTCTAAACAAACCTAAAGCGACTAATCTTAACGAGAGGCAAGGAACCGTATGGGAGCCAGTTCAGCTCAAGAAACCTGGGAAGCCGCTTTGGGGGAACTCCAGGTTCAGGTCACCCGCTCATATTACCGCACCTGGCTGGAAAAGACCACCGGCTTAAGCTACGAAGACAACCAGTTCGTCGTCGGCGTGCCCAACGCCTTTGTCGCCGAATACCTCAACCAGAACCAGCGCTCCCTTATCGAAAAGACCCTCATCGGGCTTACCCGCCCCGATATCAAGGTCCTCTTTCGGGTAGCCTCGGCACGAGAGACCACGGCCTCCGCCCCCACCGCCCGACCTGCGGGTAAAGCCCGCTACACCTTCGATTCCTTCGTCGTCAGCAACAACAACCGCCTGGCTTACGCCGCCGCTCTGGGCGCTGCCGAAAACCCCGGGCGCGGCTACAACCCTCTCTTCCTCTACGGCGGGGTGGGGCTGGGCAAGACCCACCTGCTGCACGCTGTCTACCACACCGCCCGCGCCAACAATTTCCGCGCCCTCTACGTCAGCGCCGAGCAGTTCACCAACGAGTTCGTCAGCGCCATCCGGGATAAGAGCACCGAGGAGTTCCGCAGCAAGTTCCGCACTGTTGATATATTGTTGATAGATGACATCCAGTTCATCGGCGGCAAGGAGCAGACCGAGGAGAGCTTCTTCCACACCTTCAACGAGCTGCACAATGCCAACCGCCAGATTGTCATGACCAGCGACTGCCCGCCTAAGTCCATGCCCCACCTCGGCGCCCGCCTCTGCTCCCGCTTCGAGTGGGGTCTGGTGGCCGACATCCAACCCCCCGACTTCGAAACGCGACTGTCTATCCTGCGGGCTAAGGCCGAGCAGGAAAAGACCGAGGTGCCCCGGGACGTGCTCGAGTTCATCGCCCAGCGCATCCGGCAGAACATCAGAGAATTAGAAGGCTCTCTGCACCGCGCCATCGCCTACGCCCGCCTCTTCCGGGCTCTGCTCACCCCGGAACTGGCCGCCCGGGCGCTGGAGGACATCGCCGGCAAGGGACCCAAGAGCGCCCCCGTCACCCCCGACAGGGTAATAAAGGCCGTGGCTCAGAGCTTCCAGCTTACCCCCGACGACCTCAAGGGCCGCCGGCGCGACCGCACCACCGCCCTGGCTCGTCAGCTAGCCATGTACCTGCTCAAAGAAGGCACCAACTGCTCGCTGGCCCAGATCGGGCTGGAGTTCAGCAAACGCGACCACTCCACGGTCACCCACGCCGTCCAGAAAATAGCCGTCGAAATGGATAACGACCCTTACTTAAGGCGCAAAATCCTCGACATCCAGCAGGACATATCCCCCACGAAATAACCACCTCCCCACCGCTAATCCACCGTTGATAAACAGACCCCCTGATTAGAAAAAAGGCTTTAGTGGATAGATTCTTCGGGTTGGGTAAACCTCCCCCACCCCCCAGCTTCAATTTCGTCCCTTTTTCACCCAACCCGACCCCTAAGGCTTCCCACCAGCTATTGAGTGGTATTATAATTAGTGTTATTAACCATAGATATCTATTACTTAAAGAGGTAATCTTAATAGGCCGGGTAAGATGTTGATAAATCTTTTGAGGACTAAGCCATGTTTGACCGCACCGAAATAGCGGTTAAGGCGGGAGACGGAGGTGATGGCATCGTCAGCTTCCGCCACGAAAAGTTTGTCCCCTTTGGCGGCCCCGACGGTGGTGACGGTGGTGGCGGTGGCGATATTATTGTCGTCGCCGAACGGTCGGCGACGAGCCTGAGGGCATTTCGGAGGAAGCGGCACTTCAGGGCGGCTAACGGCAGGAAGGGCGGGGGCAAAGACAAGCACGGCCGGAAGGGGGAAAGCCTGACCCTGACCGTGCCCGTGGGTACCGTAGTCAGCTACAAGTCACAGATTGGCGGCGACAGCCTTATCGCCGACCTGGACCAGCCCGGCCAGTCGGTGGTAGTCGCCAGGGGGGGTAAAGGAGGCCGGGGCAACGCCCGCTTCGCCACCTCCACCAACCAGGCGCCCCAGACCGCCGAGGAGGGGACGGAGGGGGAGGAGCAATCCCTAATCTTAGAGCTCAAGCTTATTGCCGATGTCGGCGTTATCGGCTATCCTAATGTGGGCAAGTCGACGCTGCTGGCGGCGGTCTCGGCGGCTAAGCCCCGCATCGCCAGCTACCCCTTCACCACGCTGGAGCCGGTGCTGGGAATGGTCGAGGTCGAGCGGCAGAGCTTTGTCCTGGCCGAGATTCCCGGGCTTATCGAGGGCGCCCACCTGGGCAAGGGGCTGGGGCACGACTTCCTGCGCCACATCGTGCGCACCCGGGTGCTCATCCACCTGCTCGACGGCGGCTCGCCCTCGCCCGCGGAGGACATGGCTCAGGTAAACACCGAGCTCAGCCTCTTCGACTCGGCGCTGGCGAGGAAGCCGCAGCTGGTGGCGGTCAATAAGCTCGACCTGCCCCAGGTCAAGGCCCGGCGGGACGAACTCGAAGAAAGCTTTAGCGCTATCGGCACTCCTGTCTTTTTCGTCTCGGCGGTCAGCGGCGAGGGCATTCCCGAACTGATGGCGGCGACGGCCAAGATACTCCAGTCGGCGCCCAGACCCGAGCCGGCCAAGAGAAAGAAGATTTTCCGGCCTCAACCTAAGCCTTAATATAGAGGGGGATATTAGCGTTATGAATATCGGGGTACTGGGGGGCACCTTCGACCCCATCCATATCGGGCACCTCAAGGTGGCTGAGGAAGCCGTGGCCAGGTTAGACCTGCCCCGCATATTGTTCATGCCCGCAGGCCAGCCCTGGCTCAAGCTCAATAACGCCAACGCCATCTCGCCAGTCCAGCACAGGCTGGAAATGGTGCGCTTGGGCATTGCCAGCAACCCCCGCTTCAAGCTCTCCACCATGGAGATAGAGCGCACCGGCCCCACCTATACCGTCGATACTATCGCCCAGCTCCACTCCCAGCTCGGCGAAGGCGACGAGATATTCTTTATCCTGGGCTGGGACAATCTAAATCAGCTCCCCCAATGGCACAAACCTGAGCGGCTGATTGAACTCTGCCACCTGGTAGCCGTCCCCCGCGTCGATTTTTCCCTCCCCGACCTCCCCTCCCTGGAAAAAGAACTGCCCGGCATAGCGGGAAGGGTCATACTGTTCGATAAGCCGAGAATAGACATCAACGCCTCGCAAATCAGGCGGCGGGCGGCGGAAGGTAAATCTATCAGCGATTTCGTCCCCAAAGCGGTGGAGAGGTATATTAAGGAGCACGGGTTGTATGCGGCAGGAAAGACCTAAACGTCCAGGTTCTTGACGCTCTTGGCGTGCGCCTGGATGAAGGCCTTGCGCGGCGGCACCTCGTCCCCCATCAATACGTGGAAGATATGGTCGGCCTTGGCGGCGTCCTCCACCTCTACCTGTAACAGGGTGCGCGTTTCAGGGTTCATGGTGGTGTCCCAGAGCTGCTCGGCGCTCATCTCGCCCAGGCCCTTATAGCGCTGGACCTCCACCTTCTTGTCCTTAAACTGGGCCAGCACTCCCTCCTTCTCCGGGTCGGAATAGACCCACTGGTGTTGCTTGCCCGCCTTAACCCGGTAAAGCGGCGGCTGGGCGATGTACAAATGCCCGTTATTGATGAGCTCGGCCATGTGGCGGAAGAAGAAGGTGAGCAGCAGGGTGCGGATGTGGGAGCCGTCGACGTCGGCGTCCGTCATCAGGATAACGCGGTGGTAGCGCAGCCGTGACAGGTCGAACTCGTCGTCGATACCCGCCCCCAGCGCGGTTATAATGGCCCTTATTTCTTCGTGGGAGAGCATCTTGTCCGGGGGCGCCTTCTCCACGTTGAGTATTTTACCCCGCAGCGGCAGGATGGCCTGGAAGCGGCGGTTCCGCCCCTCTTTAGCCGAGCCCCCCGCCGAGGGCCCCTCCACGATATAGAGCTCGCAGTGGGCCGGCTCTTTCTCCGAGCAGTCGGCGAGCTTGCCGGGCAGGGTGGCTGTCTCCAGGCTGCCCCGCTTGACGATAAGGTCGCGTGCCTTGCGGGCAGCCTCCCGTCCCTTGGCGGCGAGCAGGCACTTCTCGATGATTTTCTTGGCGTCGTCGGGGTGCTCCTCGAAGTAGAGGGTTAATCCCTCGCCCACGGCGCTCTCCACGTGGCTCTTTGTCTCGGGATTGCCCAGCTTGCCCTTGGTCTGCCCCTCGAACTGGGGCTCGGCCAGCTTGACGCTGATAATGGCGGTAAGCCCCTCTCTGACGTCCTCACCGATGAGGTTGGCGTCGTCTTCCTTGAGAAACTTGTTCTTGCGGGCGTAGTCGTTTAAGACCCTGGTCAGCGCCGAGCGGAAGCCGGTGAGGTGAGTGCCGCCGTCGATGGTATTGACGCAGTTGGCGAAGCTGAAAGAAGACTCGGAAAAGCCGTCGTTATACTGCAGGGCGGCTTCGACAATGGTACCGTTAACGGTGTTAAAAATATAGATAGGTAGGCGGTGGCGCACCACCCGGTTACGGTTAAGGTGGCGGACGAAGCCGGTGATGCCCCCCTCGAAATAGAAGGTCCTCTCCTCGTCCTTCCTCTCGTCGCGGATGCAAATCTCCAGACCTTTATTCAGGTAAGCCAGCTCGCGCAGGTGCTCGCTGACGGTATTAAAATCGCACTTCGCCTCCCCGAATATGGCCTTGTCGGGGAGGAAGGTGATGGTGGTGCCGGTATTACTGGCTTTACCCACCGCCTCCACCGCCCCGCTGGGTATGCCCTTCTTGTATTCCTGCTGGTACTGCTTGCCGTCGCGCCGGACGCTGGCGGTAAGCCAGGAAGAAAGGGCGTTGACCACCGAGGCGCCCACCCCGTGAAGCCCGCCCGAAACCACGTAGGTATGCCCGCCGAACTTGGCGCCGGCGTGGAGGACGGTCATTACCGTCTCCAGGGCGGTGAGCTTGGTTGAGGGGTGAATGTCCACGGGGATACCCCGCCCGTTATCCTCCACCCTGATGGTGCCATCCTGGCAGAAGGTAACCCAGATGTTGGTACAAAAGCCGGCCATGGCTTCGTCGATGCTGTTGTAGGTTATTTCGTATACCAGGTGGTGCAGCCCGCGCTGGTCGGTGCTGCCGATGTACATACCGGGGCGGCGGCGTACCGCCTCCCGCCCCTCCAGGACCTGGATGTCCTTGGCCCTGTAGTCGTTATTTTTAGTCTTGGCTGGTGATGGCTTATCCTGTGTCATAAACGTTCTTTACTCCGTTATCGGTAGTCGGGGAATATGGCAAAACCTGAGTAGCTTACAAGAGAAGAGAGGGCTACCCAACTGCAGGCGATTGCTGATGATTGTAAGGCAGCCATATATAGTAATTATAGCATAATTCAGTCGTGAAGTGAAGCTGTTGACAATGGGCGCGGCTGATGATAATTTTGGGGCAGGAGGCGGAAAATGAAGAGATTAATTGTGCTATTCTGTCTGGTGCTACTGGTGTTTCCGTTGGTTATGACGGGCTGTGGCGTGGCTAAATCCGACTACGAGGCGGTGGTAGCCGAGAGGGACACGCTGCAAACTGAGAAGAACACGCTGGAAGCCGAGAACGATGAGCTGGAAGCCGATATAGACGCGCTGGAAACCGGGCTGGACGCCACCAAATCTGACGCGACCTCGCTTGTTGCCGAGCTGGATAAGAAGCTGGCAGCCTTGGTCATGATTAACAGCTACTTCGCTGACGCTTTGAACTATATTGCCGGCGAGATGAGTGAGTCTGAGGCCACAGAGGCTTTGGCGACCTTTGTGTCCGAATTCGGTGACGTTCTTGATGTTGTGGGTAATGAGGAGCTCTCTCGGCTATGGGATAACGCTGAGGTCGCTGCGGCGCTAGATGATGTTGAAGAGTTCGTCGCTAATCTTACGGCGATAATGGCCTTGCTCCAAGACTTGATTGACGATGATATGGCGGCAATAGAGGCGAGGTTGAGTTAGGGCTTTTGGCGAACTAGCACTTCCGATAGCTGGATAACGGGCATAGTCTTCTGCTCGGCATTTGTCATATCCCGCAGCACTGCCGTGCCCGCTTTGACCTCCTCCTCCCCGATAATCACGGCGTAGCGCACGCCCAGGCTGTTGGCCTGCCGCAACTGCGCTTTGAGGCTCTTCTCCCCCATGGCCGAGATTGCCCCCACCCCCATCCCCCTCAGCTCGGCGGCCAATTTGGTGGCGGCCTCTTTGGCTTCATCGCCCAGGCTGGCGATAAAGACCTTGGGCTGGGGCAATGGTGGTATCTCCACGTTCTGCTCTTTAAGGTTAAGGATGAGCCGTTCCATGCCCGCGGCGAAGCCGATAGCCGGGGTGGGCTTACCCCCCAGCTCCTCGATGAGGTCGTCGTAGCGTCCCCCGCCGGCCAGCGTGCTCTGGGCGCCGCCGTCTTCGGGCTGAATCTCGAAGACCGTCCGCGTGTAATAATCCAGCCCCCGCACCAGCCGGTGGTTGACGGCAAAAGGTAATTTAAGCAGTTCCAGGTATCTCTTCAGCTGGTTAAAGTGGTCGGCGCACTCGTTACAGAGATAGTCCACGCTCTTGGGCGCCGCGGCGGCCACCTTCTGGCAACCGGCCTGCTTGCAATCGAGCAGCCGCAGCGGGTTGCGCTTGAGTCTGGTCTGGCACTCGGGGCAGAGCTCCAGCGCGTGCCCCACGTAGTAGCTCTTTAACTCCTCAACGTAGTCGGGGCGGCACTTTTTGCAGCCGATGCTGTTCAGCTGCAGCGTCAGCCGGCTTAAGCGCATGTCGGCGAAGAAGCGCCAGGCCATGTCGATGACCTCGCCGTCGAGGGCGGGGTCGCCGTCGCCGATAGCCTCGTAGCCGAACTGGTAGTGCTGGCGGAAACGGCCCGCCTGGGGCCTCTCGTACCTGAAGATAGAGGCGATGTAAAAGAGCTTCACCGGCTGGGGCTGGTTGTGCAGGCCGTGCTCCAGGTAGGCGCGGCCGACCGAGGCCGTGCCTTCGGGTCTTAGCGTTAGCGAGCTGCCCCCGCGGTCTTCGAAGGTGTACATCTCCTTGGTGACGATGTCGGTATCCTCGCCGACGCTGCGGGTAAAGAGCTTGGTGTCTTCGAAGGCGGGGGTGTCGATGCGCTCGTAGCCGAAGAGCTGGGCGCTTATCTCTACCTTCCGCTCGATGAAGCGCCAGTAGGCCTGTTCTTCGGGCAGGATATCCGAGGTCCCGCGCGGTGCCTGATACAACATTTTCTCAAGGGTAGAATACAGTATTACCTTAGGGTTGTAAAGGGATGTCTTTCTTCCCACCCAATACCCACCCTATAGGGGTGGTACCCCCTTTATACCCTCCTGTAAGGGTAACGCTACCCCACCATATGGGGGTGTTTAAGAGGGGCGTAGCCCCTCTTTACCTTAAAGGGTGGCGGATGGGAATAGATAAAATCGGGGGGGTGGGACATCAAAACGTACGCTAGATAATGTGGGGATGCGTGGCACCCCTTTTATTTCCCTCCTCTTTTTTGCACCCCTCGTCCCCTTGCGCTATACTTGAACCATGAATCTGGCCGAGCTTATAGAGAAGGCAAAAAAATACCTGCCACCGGAGAAGCTGCCCCTGGTGGAAGACGCCTATGCCTTCGCCGCCAAGGCGCACGAGGGGCAGGTGCGCAAGTCGGGTGACGCCTATATCGAGCACCCGCTGCAGGTGGCGTTCATCCTGGCCGAACAACAATTCGACGCCAGCACGCTGGCGGCGGCGCTGCTCCACGACGTCCCCGAAAACTGCGACGTATCCCTCGACGAGATTAAAACCAGGTTCGGCCCCGAGGTCGCCAAACTGGTCGACGGCACCACCAAGCTGGGCAAGATCTCCCTGCATGCCCCCAGCACCGCCAACCGGGCCTCGCATGCCGAAAGCCTTAGAAAAATGCTGGTGGCGATGGCGGAAGACCTGCGGGTGGTCTTTATAAAGCTGGCCGACCGCCTGCACAACATGCGCACGCTAAAGGCGCTGACGCCGGAGATGCAGCGCAGCATCGCCCAGGAAACGCTGGAAATCTATACCCCCCTCGCCCACCGCCTGGGGATATGGGGATTGAAATGGAACCTGGAGGACCTGTCCTTCCGCTACCTGGAGCCGGAGAAGTACCGCCATGTGGCCAAGCTTATTGCCGCCCGACGCGGCCAGCGCGAGGAATACATCGCCCGCATCATCAAGGTCCTGGAAAAAGAGCTAAAGCGGGCGGGCCTGCGCGCCGAGATATCGGGCCGCCCCAAGCATATCTACAGCATCTACCAGAAGATGGAAAGATACGCCAAGCTGGGCAAGGACTTCGACGATATCTACGACCTGCTCGCCCTGCGTATACTGGTGGGCACGGTAGCCGACTGTTACAACGTCCTCGGCGTCATCCACAGCCTCTGGCGCCCCCTCTCCGGTGAGTTCGACGACTTTATCGCCAACCCCAAGCCCAACGGCTACCAGGCGCTGCATACAGCGGTGCTGTCGCTGGGCAACGTGCCCCTGGAGGTGCAGATTCGCACCCGCGAGATGCACCATGTCGCCGAATACGGTGTGGCTGCCCACTGGCGCTATAAAGAGGGTGAGGAAACAGACATCCACTTCGAGGAGAAGATATCCTGGCTGCGCCAGCTCGTTGATTGGCACCGCGAGCTCAGCGGCGCCGAGGAGTTTCTGGAATCGGTCAAGACCGACATCTTTATCGACCAGGTCTTCGTCTATACTCCCAAGGGGGAGATAATAGACCTGCCCAAGGGGGCGACCCCGCTTGACTTTGCCTACCGCGTCCACACGGAGCTGGGCAACCGCTGCATCGGGGCCAAGGTCAACGGCAAGCTGGTGCCCCTCAACTACCAGCTCGGCAACGGTGACGTCGTCGATATTGTCGCCTCCAAGGGGGCCAAGGGCCCCAGTCGCGACTGGCTCAACCCCCACCTCAACTACACCAAGACCTCCCACGCCCGCACCAAGATACGCCAGTGGTTCAGCCGACAGGAGCGGGCGGAGAACATCGAGCGCGGGCGGGAGCTACTGGAGAAGGAGATGCGCCACCTGGGCATAAGGCCCACCGAGCGCGAGGCGCTGGCTAAGATGTTCAAGTACGACAGCCTCGACGACTTTCTGGCGGCTATCGGCTACGGCGGCGTTTCCACCCACCAGATTGCCCTGAAATTAACCGCCGAGCAGCCCCCGCCGCCGGCCAAGCCCGAAGCCGCCCCGCCCAAGCCCCCTAAGTCGGCGATAAAGGTGCTGGGGGTGGAAAACCTGGTCACCCATCTCGCTCGCTGCTGTCATCCAGTGCCTGGCGATAGGATCATCGGCTACGTCACCCGCAGCCGGGGGGTGACTATTCACCGCAAAGACTGCTACAATATAGTCCACGAGGATGAGAAGGAACGGCTTATCGCCGTGGAGTGGGAGCCGACCGATGCCCTCTTCCAGGTCAATATCATGGTCGAATCCTGGGACCGGGTGGGGCTCATCCGGGATATAACCACCATCGTGGCCGAGGAGGGGTTAAACATTACCTCGATGACGGTGACCCCCCAGGACGGCAACAAGGTGGCGCAAAACTTTAGCCTGCAGGCCAGGGACCTGGCCCAGTTAAGTCGACTCATGGCTAAAATCGATGGAATTCGAGGGGTGATCGGCGTTTCCCGCATCGGCGACGAAGCCACCACCAAGCCAAAAACCTAGAGCTCAAGGAGGAAGAGATTGCCAAACATCAAATCAGCGGAAAAAAGGGTACGGGTAACGGAAAGAAAGCGGCTGCGCAACAAGTCGGTGCGCACTATGTGCAAGACCAACGTCACCAAGGCGGAGAGGCTTATCTTCACGGGCGATGTGAATGCTGCCCAGGAAGCGGTGGCGGTGGCTATCACCTCTCTGGATAAAGCCGCCGAGAAGGGGATTATCCACGCCAATAACGCCGCCCGCCGCAAGTCGCGCCTGATGAAGAAGTTCAACCAGCTACAGGCGCAGGCACCGACTCCGGCCGTAACCAAGCCCAAGGCAGCTAAACCCAAACCGAAAGCGAAACCCAAGCCCAAGACCAAGCCCAAGGCTACGGAAGCCAAGGCTAAGGCAAAACCGAAGGCGACCAAGGCTAAACCGAAAGCAGCCAAGCCAAAAGCCAAAGCGACTAAGGCCAAGCCTGAGAAAGCTAAAAAAGAAAAGGCCCCGGAAAAACTTGACTCAGAGGGCTAAAGAGGTTTATGCTCCGAAGGCGACGTAGAGAGGAAGCATGATTCTATCTCAGTTTCAGACGGTGGGCCACGACCTCTTCACCAAAGGGCTGGTCTCCTCCCACAGCGGAAACCTGAGCATCAGGCTGGGGGAGCGCATTATTATTACCCGCCGCGGCAGCCGGCTGGGCTGTCTGGATGAGAACGACCTCATTGAAACCGGTCTGACTAAAAACGACCGCAACACCCCGCTGGCGTCGGTGGAACTGGCTGTCCACCGCGCCATCTATCGGGAAACCCCGGCAGTGGCTATCGTTCACGCCCACCCCCCCCACGCCGTCGCCCTGTCGCTGACCGAGACCGAGATTGTGCCCATCGATACCGAAGGCCAGTCCATAATGGAACAGGTGCCGGTGCTGGGCTGGAACACGAAGGTCAAACCCGGGAGCTTGGGTGATGAGATCGCTCAGGCGCTAAAACAAAGTAGGGTGGTCATGGTTCACGGCCACGGCACCTTCGCCATCGGCCAGCTACTGGAAGAAGCCCATAACTACACCACCACGCTGGAAGAAAGCTGCCAGGTAATCTGCCTGCTCAAGTCGCTGCAGGGCGAGAGCGCCCCCAAGAAGGGCGTGTCCCGGCAGTAGTTTACCGTTTATAGACAGGCGTGCACCAGTCAAGGTGTTTGGGATTATCGCCCCGTATTACCTCGGAGTAAAGCTGCTGTAGCTTTTTGGTTACCCCGCCGATTTCGCCGTCGCCTATCTTACGATGGTCTATCTCGGCTACGGGGGTGATGTGGGCGGCGGTGCCGGTGAGGAAACACTCCTCGGCGCTGAAAAGCTCATCGAGCTCAATCGGCCTCTCCACGGTCTCCATACCCAGCTCCTCTTTGGCCAGCTTTATGGCCGTATCGCGGGTAATGCCCTTCAGGATGTGGTTGTCGACGGCGGGCGTAACCAGTTTACCCTCGGTCACCAGGAAGAGGTTCTCGCCGCTGCCCTCGGAGACATGGCCGTCGGGGGTGAGCATGATGGCTTCGTCAAAGCCCTTCTCGGTGACCTCCGTCCGGGCAAAGGCGTTGTTGACGTAGAGCCCGCAAATCTTGGCGCTGGGCGGAATTACGTTATAGTCGGGCCGCCGCCAGGAAGAGATGCCGCACCTGACCTTATCCATATCAAGGTAGGGCCCCCAGGGGAAGGCGAAGACCAGGAAATCGCTCTCCAGGTCGTGGAGGCGTACGCCCAGCGACTCCGAGCTCTTGTAGGCCAGGGGGCGTATATAGACATCCTCCTCAAAACGGCACATCTCCACCAGCTTAACCGTTATCCGGCAAAGCTCGTCGACGCTGTGGGGCAGTTTCATCTTGAGGACGCCAGCGCCGTTCTCCAGCCGCTCGTAGTGCTCCTTGAGGCGGAAGATATAGATCTGCTTCTGCTGGCTGTTCCAGTTGCCCCGGATGCCCTCGAAGACGGCGGTGCCGTAGTGGAAGAAGTTGGTCATAACCCCTAGCTTGGCTTCAGCCAGGGGGACGAACTTTTTATTTATATAGGCGTATGACGGCATTTAATTTACTCCTCTTCAGATAGCGTCCATTATAGCTTTTAGTGGGCGGGAAGACAAGCGAAAAAACTAAAGGAAGGGGTAAAGCCCCTCCCCGCTGTTTTTCTTCCCGCCCACCGCCCTTTAAGGTAGAAAGGGGGCGAAGCCCCCTTTCAAACCCCCGGAATAAGGAGTTAAAAGAGGTTTAACCTCTATTGGATGGGCAAATAAGACCTCCGCTAAGCAAGGGGCTGGGCAGCGTAACCCCACAGGGGGATATATAAGGGGTACCACCCTTATAGGGTGGGTATTGGGTGGGTCACAACAACGTTCGATGACACAGGTGGGGTGGGCTGGTGTGGGACGAAAGGGACTATTCCTTAATAACCCCCACCACCTTCGCCACCTTCGCCGCCTCGGCCCGTCTGAGGAGGCACAGGACGGGGTCGGCGGCGGGTTGGGCCTTTGGCCGGCTTTTCCGGCGGCCCTGCCTTCTTCTTTTCCTCGCCCATGTAGAGCTTGATGTGAGGCCAGGGGATTTCTACCCCTTCATCGTCGAAGACCCGCTTGATTCTCCGCCTCAGCTCGGCCAGGACAGCCCATTGCGCCATAGGCCTGGTGTCGCCGACGGCTCGGATAATAATGCCCGAGTCGCCGAATTCCTCCACCCGCAGTATCCAAGGCGTCTTGGAGATTATTAGCTCTTTCCACTTGGGGGCTTTAGCCATTTTCTCCCAGGTTTGCCTGACGAGCTCCATTACCCGGTCAAGGTCTTCCTTGTAGGCGACGCCGACCTCGAAGAAGGCGCGGGATATGGAGCGGGTATAGTTAGAGGAAACCCTGATTTGGCCGTTGGGGACGACGTGCAGAATCCCTTTAAGGTCCCTGAGCACGGTCCGCCGCAGCCCCATCTCCTCCACCTCGCCCGTTAAATCGGAGACCATAACAATATCGCCGACGTTGTAGTGGTCTTCCAGCATAATGGTGAAGCCGTTGATGAAATCCCGCACCGCATCCTGGGCGGCAAGGCCGATGACGATACCGGCCACGCCAGCGCTGGCCAGCAGCGGGGTAATGTCCATCCCCAGCTCGGAGAGAATCATGAAGAAGCCAATGAGGATGATAAATATGCCCATAGCCTGGGTGACGACCCGGCCCAGCGTTTTGGAGCGCTGCCTCAGATAGCCCTTGGAACGCCGTTTTTTGCCCTTCTCGACGACATAGCGCATGACAAAAAGCGGCATTATCATGCCCAGTATCTTATAGATGAACCAGCCCACCAGGATGATGGCCAGGATACGAAAGCCATGCTCCACGAACCAGTCGCCAATCGCCGCCCAGGTCGGGCCCAGGTCAACGCCGTAGAGGGTGATGGCGAAGGCGGCTATGCCGAGGGCTATAATAATACCGCCGATAATGGCGATGGACAGCCTGACCGTCTTTTCGAGCCTTTCCTTTTGGTCTTTTAGTACCTCAGGCACCAGTTTATTCGCCATCCAGGGCGACCCGCGCCATAATAGGTAAAAGAGGCCGGCGCCAACGGCCACAGCGACTACTATCCAGAGCCCCTTATCCATAAACTGTTCCCACATGCTAAATCGGCTCTCCAAAAAACAGTTTGCTCTATTATACCACTAGTTCAGCTTTATGAGAACGGTGTATAATTGGGTTAACGAAAATAGGGGGTGAGCCATGCTGGGAAAAATTGCCACGGAGACCATTGAGGCTATCTTTGACGCCCTGCCCGTAGATATAACCTTTGTCGATAAAGACGATACCGTCGGCTACTACAGCCGCCACGATGACCGCATCTTCCGCCGCACGCCCGCCGTCATCGGCCTGAAGGTGCAGAACTGCCACCCCAAGCAGAGCCTGGATAAGGTAAACGAGGTCGTCGCCGACCTAAAGAGCGGCAAGAGGAAGGTCGCCGATTTCTGGATTGACCTTAAGGGGCAAAAGGTCTATATCCGCTATTTCCCGGTGAAGGATAAGGCGGGCAACTACCTCGGCATAGTCGAGGTCAGTCAGGACATCACCGACATCCAGAAGATAAAGGGAGAGAAGAGATTATTGGGATGAGGGGTCAGCCCCTCCGCCCCGTTTCCCTCAAAAAGAGCGCGGGTATTATGGCGGCTGTCAATTTTTACCGCGACAAACTCGGCGTGTTTAAGCTGTAGCCTCCGTCGTTTTCGGGGAAAATCTCCTTTAGCTTCAGTGTCCGACCCGTCTGGATGGCGGTAAAGCCGTATTTTTTGCGGATGCGGTCGATGGCTTTATCCAGCTGCTCCTGCCGCTGGGCTGAGCCGTCCATCATATCCAGTTGCCGCCCCGCCTCCACTAATTCCGAGACCCCGATGCCGATGAGGCGCACCGGCCGCTTTTCCCCGGCTAGCGCTCGTTTCATCAGCCTCTGCCCCGTCTCGAAGATGGCCTGGTCGCTGTCGGTGCTCTGGCTCAGGGTATGGCGGCGGGTGATGGTGGTGAAGTCGCCGTATCGCAGCTTCAGGGTTACGCAACGCGCCCGCTTACCCTTCCGGCGCAAATCGGCGCCTACCCTCTCCCCCAGATAGCGCAGGGTCGATTCCAGCCGGGCGGGGTCTCTGGTGTCCTGGCCGAAGGTAGTCTCGCGGCTGGCGGACTTGGTCACGGCGGGGGGCTCCACTTCTCTATCATCGATACCGCTGGCGAAGCGTTGTAGAACCTCACCAGACGCGCCAAAATGGCTTTTCAGGGCTTTTAGGGGCATGGTGGATAGTTTGCCTATGGTGTCGATACCCAGGCTCTTTAATTTCGGCTCCGTTTTTTGGCCTATGCCCGGTAGTTTGGCGACGGGCAATGGCGCCAGAAAAGCCCGCTCTTTACCCGTTTCCACCTCCAATAATCCGTCGGGCTTGGCTTCCTCGGAGGCGACCTTGGCCACCACCTTGCCGCCAGCGATGCCGATGGAAACGTTGATGCCTAGCTCAGCTTTAACCCGCCGCTTTATCTTAGCCGCCATCTGCTTGACCGAGCCGTGTATGGACTCGAAGCCGGTGGCGTCCAGGTAGGCTTCGTCGAGCCCCATCGGCTCAAGATAGGGGGAAAAGTCGGCTAAGATGGCCATGAATTTCTTTGAGGCGTCGCGGTATTTAGGGAAACTGCCCTGGATGAAGATAGCCTGCGGGCAGAGCCGGCTGGCGGTGACCAGGGGCATGCCCGAATGCAATCCAAAGGTCCGCGCTTCGTAGGAGGCAGCGGCGACTACCCCCCGCCCCTGGGGCCTCCCCCCGACGACGACGGGCTTGCCCTTGAGGCTGGGGTCGTCCACCTGCTCCACGGAGACGAAGAAGGCGTCGAGGTCGATATGCATAATGCGGCGAGGCATACGCCTTTATTATACTGCAACAAGGCTATTTTGGCTTATTCTTCGGGCGGTGGCGACGGCATCCGCTGCATCCAGTAGGGGTAGACGGGCGCGGGCGTGCTTATTTCGTCGAGACGGCCCACCTCTTCGGCGCTCATTTCCCAGTCGGTGGTCTTCAGGTTGTCGGCCAATTGTTCGGGCGTCCGCGCGCCGATGATAACCGAGGACACCCCTTCTTTAGCCAGCAGGTAGTTGAGCGCCGCCTGGGCCACGCTGGCTTTATGCGCCTTGGCGATTTTATCCAGCTCCTCGACGATGTCGAAGCCCTTCTCCTCGTCCATCGGCTGGAATCTCGGTTGCGGCCCGCTGAGGCGGGTGCCCTTGGGCTGGGGCTTGCCCCGGCGGTATTTGCCGCTCAAGAAGCCGCCGCTTAAGGGGCTCCAGACCAGGATGCCCAGCCCCTGGTCGAGGCAGAGCGGCACCATCTCGTTTTCCAGGTCGCGCGCCAATAGTGAGTATAATGCCTGCAGCGTGACGAACCTCTCCCAGCCGCGCTTATCGGATATAGCCAGGGCCTTCATCAGCTGCCAGCCCGAATAATTAGAGCAGCCGATATAGCGTACCTTCCCCTGGCGCACCAGGTCGTCCAGGGCGCGCATGGTCTCCTCCAGCGGCGTGTCGGGGTCGAAATTGTGCACCTGGTAGAGGTCGATATAGTCCGTGCCCAGCCGCCTCAGGCTGGCGTGGCACCCCTCGGTGATGTGGTGGCGGGAAAGCCCGACATCGTTGGGCTCCGGCCCCATGGGCAGGCGTACCTTGGTGGCTAAAATAATGTCCTTGCGCCGCTTGCCCAGCGCTTTGCCCAGCAGCTCCTCGGAAAGCCCCTCGGAGTAGACATCAGCGGTGTCGAAGAAGTTTATCCCCGCCTCCAGCGACATATCCACCAGCTTGGTAGCTTCCTTCTGTCCCAGCCCCCCGATGTTCTTGAAGAAACTACGTCCCCCGAAGGTCATCGTCCCGAAACACAGCTCGGAGACCTTGACCCCCGTCTTGCCCAGAAAACGCATCCTCATTTTTTGCCCCCTTTATCCGACTATAAATCCTCTCCGCTACCCCTCGAAATGAAATCTTTAACCCGTCGCTCGAAGACCGCCCTCTCCAGCAGAACGCGGCGCTGGCAGCCCAGGCACTTGATGCCGATATCGGCCCCCAGCCTCACCACCCGCCACTGGTCGCTGCCGCAGGGGTGTTTCTTTTTTAGGCGCACGATATCCCCCAGCTTTATCTCCATAACCATGGCTAACTCCGGTGTTAAGGTTACGGCTTTATTTCTTCCGCGTGCTGGCGAGGTGTTTAATCTCGTCCCTCAGCGGTAGGGCGACCTGGCGGGCGGCTTGGGCGAAATCCCGCCTCTTGGAAGCGTATATAATCTGCCGCGACGAAGAGAATATCGCCCCCCGTCCCCAGGCATCGACCCCGTTACGGACAGCCGCGGTCAGGTTTCCCCCCTGGGCGCCGATACCGGGTATGAGCAGCAGCATCTTGGGGTGATGGTGCCTTATCAGCTTCAGCTCTTCGGGTTGGGTGGCGCCCACCACCAGCCCGATGTTGTGGCCCTTGCCCTTCTTGTTCCACTGGGCGGCTTTGAGGGCGACAATCTCGAAGAGGGGCACCTGCTTGCCGTCCAGGATGAAGGGCAGGCTCTGGAAATCTTCGGCGCCGGGGTTCGAGGTGCGGCAGAGGACGAATACCCCCTTCTCCCAATACTCGATAAAGGGCTCTATGGAATCGAAGCCCATGTAGGGGCTCACGGTGACGGCGTCGAAGCCGTGCCTGGCGAACATGGCTTTAGCGTAGGCTTTGGAGGTGTTGCCGATGTCGCCCCGCTTGCAATCGCCGATTATGGGGATGTTTTTGGGTATGGCTCTGATGGTGCGCTTCAGGCTCTCCATCCCCTTGTCCAGTACTTCGTAAAAGGCGAGGTTGAGCTTATAGGCACAGACCAGGTCGGCGGTAGCCTCGATAATCTCCTTGTTAAATTTGGAGACGGCCATCCCCTCCCGCATCAGCTTCAGGTCGGGGTCGAGCCCGATGCAGAGCAGGCTCTGGTTCATCTTCATGGCGTTCTTCAGCTTTTCGTTGAAATTCACCTCTTAACCCCCTGCGTTGATAATACCAACCAGGGGCGTCTGGGTCAAGAGTCGGATTGTGGCGCTTAAGGCGGCAGTGATATAATTAGCCCCAATGAACTATCAGCAGGCCATAGACTACATAGATAGCTACACCGACTACGAAAAGATAGGCATGCCCCACGACCCCGCCTTCTACGACCTCAGGCGTGTCGACGAACTCCTGTCTCTTCTGGGCGACCCCCACCAGAAAGCCGGCTCGGTGCATATCACCGGCACCAACGGCAAGGGCAGCGTGGCCATCATGATAGCTTCGGCGCTCACCGCCGCGGGCTACAGCACCGGTCTTTACACCTCCCCCCACCTCCACAGCTGGCGGGAGCGCATCCGCGTGGACGGCGAGCTTATCTCCGAGTCCGGGCTGGCGCAGCTGGTCGCCGACCTTAAGCCCCATGTGGAGGCGGTCAACCAGCGGGCTAACTACGGGCAGCTGACCACCTTCGAGTTCCTCACCGCTATGGCTTTCGCCTATTTCGGTCAAAAAGGGGTTAAGTTCCAGGTGCTGGAGGTGGGGATGGGAGGTAAGTTCGACGCCACCAGCGTCATCACTCCCCTGGTGGCGATTATCACCACCGTCGGCCTCGACCACACCGATGTCCTGGGCAGTACCGTGGCTGAAATCGCCGCCGAAAAGTGCGGCATCATCAAGCCCGGCATCACGGTGGTCATTTCCCCCCAGCCCCCCGAAGCGGCTGAGGTAATCCGCCGGACCTGCGCCGAGCGCGGAGCAAAGCTGATAACGGTGGGCGAGGATATTAACTGGCGGGTCTTAAACTCCGATTTAGACGGCCAGCGCCTCCGGGTGGAGGGCGGAAAGGGCGATTACGAGCTTTTTTTGCCCGTTCTCGGCGAGCACCAGCTGGTCAACGCCGCCACCGCCATCGCCGCCCTGGAGGTCTTAACCGAGAGGGGCTTTGATATCCCCGCGAAAGAAATCGCTAAGGGCTTGGCTAAGGTGGAATGGCCCGGCCGCTTTCAGGTTTTGCGCCGAAATCCCCCCGTGGTCGTCGACGGCGCCCATAATATCGACGCCGCCCGCAGCCTGAAAAAGGCTCTCAAGCAATACTTCGACTTCGAGCGGGCCATACTGGTCATGGGGGCGTCGGATGATAAGAATATCAAAGGCGTTGTCGCCGAGCTGGCCCCCCTCTTCGACCGGGTCATTGTCACTCGTTCCCGCCACCCCCGGGCGATGGCGCCCGCGCCCCTGGCCGCTGAGTTCGCCCGCCACGGCCTAAAAGCCCGCATCGCCGGGGACGTCCCCTCGGCGCTCTCCCAGGCGCTGTCTCTGGCCGGGGACAAAGACCTGGTCTGCCTGGCGGGCTCGCTGTTCATCGTCGGCGAGGCGCTGGCGGCGGCGGCGAAACTTTCGCTGACGGGCTAAATTTTGCCTTGATGTGCCCGCTTAGGCTAAAATAGCTAAGAAATAAACTTACGGGGTTGATTTATGCCTACCTATGAGTACGAGTGTGATGCTTGCCATCACCGTTTTGAGAAGAAGCAGAGCTTCGACGCCAAGCCGATAGCCAGGTGCCCCCAGTGCGGGGGAAAGCTGCGCCGTGTCATCCACTCCGCGCCGGTTATCTTCAAGGGGAGTGGTTTCTATATCACCGACAGCCGCAAAAAACCCCCCGATATGGGCAAGGGCGACGGGGGCAAGGAAAAAGGCAAAAAGAAGTGAAAGCGCTCCTGCAAAGGGTCACCAGCGCCTCGGTCAGCATCGATGGGGAGGTGGTGGGTAGCATCGGGCGGGGGCTGGTAGTCTTTGTCGGCGTCGTCGAGGGCGACAGCCCCAAGGATGCCGACTACCTGGTGCAAAAGCTGGTCAATCTGCGCATCTTTGCCGACGAAGCCGAGAGGTTCAACCTATCCGCGTTAGACATCAAAGCCGAGCTGTTGCTGGTGAGCCAGTTCACCCTGCTCGCCGACACCAGAAAGGGACGCCGCCCCAGCTTCACCCAAGCCGCCCCACCGGCTGAGGCGGAAGAATTATTCGAGCACTTCATCGATGAAGCTAAAGCCAGCGGGCTCAGGGTGCAGACTGGCCGCTTCCAGCAGTACATGCAGGTCGAAATCCACAACGACGGCCCCGTCACCATCATGCTCGACAGCCGCGATAAGCGCTAATCCCTGACGCAAATATTTGTAATTGCGAAACCTTGCAATAAGCAAAAAAGCCTGTTATAATGCCCCCCGCACATGAGTCATTCCGGAGATATCATCAAAAAGCTGACCGATGAGGGCTATCGGCTGACCCCCCAGCGGCTGATGACCATCGCCGCCATCGAGCACAGCGACGGCCATATCAGCGCCGAGGAAATCTATGCCCAGGTAGTGGCTAAATACCCTCACGTCAATATCTCCACCGTCTATCGCACCCTGGAACTGCTCAAAAAGCTGGGCCTGGTCACCGAGACCGACTTCGGCGAGGGCCGGGTGAGATACCACCCGCTGGGCAAGGGGCATCATCATCATCTCGTCTGCCAGGAGTGCGGGGATATAACCGACCTCGACGAGGCGGTGCTGGCTCCGCTCAAGGAGGTCCTGCTCAGGGAATACGGCTTCAGCGCCGACCTGAGGCACCTGGCTATCTTCGGGTACTGCGGGAAATGTAAGAAGTAAATTTTTTGACCTGGTATTGCAACTAGATGCAATTGCTTTAAATAGCACTAATAGGGGGAAGTAATCGCCGACGGCGATACCAGCCAAATCCTAGCCGACGAGCGCTTACTGGCCGCTCACGGGCTGGCTCGCCATAAGCCGGTGGGATAAAAGCTATTGCTCTCGCTTGAGGGCGACGCTGCTCTTGGCCAGCCTTATCGTCGTTCCCGATTCCACCTTGACGACGATGCTGTCCTCGCTGACGCTTTCAATCACTCCGTAGATGCCGCCCGCCGTAATCACCCGGTCTCCCTTCCTCAGTTCCTCCATCATCTGCTGGTGCTCTTTCTGACGCTTACGCTGGGGACGGATCATGAGGAAGTAGAACATGGCGAAAATCAGCACCAGGAAGACTATCATGTAGATGGTGCTGCTGCCGCCGCCATCTTCGCCTTCGGCGGGATAACAGCCGCCCAGCAGCGCCATGGTGGCGAGCACGGCGACAATCAGCACTAAGCTCAGTATTTTAGACCGATTCATTTTGCCTCCTATTATTGTTTAACCTTCAACTATACCCTGGAGAGACCAGGGACTTGTTTTCTCGACCCTTATTTTTATCAGTTTTCCCCGACAGTCACGGCTGTCGTTAAAGAATACCAGTTTATCGCCCCGGGTGCGACCCCACCACCTCCCCCTTTTCTCCCCTTCCACCAGTACCTCAACCACCTTGCTCTTCAGGCGGGCGTTGATGGCGGTGGCGATGTTCTCCTGTAATCGCTCGATGTGCCCAAAGCGCCGCTTCTTTTCGGCGGGGGGAATATCGTCAGCCAGTTTCCTGGCGGCGAAGGTCCCCGGTCGCGGCGAATAAGCGGCTATATGGACTGTATCAAAATTTAGCTCGGATAGCAAGTCGGCCGTCTCCCGGAACTGGGCTTCCGTCTCCGAGGGAAAGC
>Ga0315553_10000065_pt1 | contig 82257 bp, 81 predicted proteins | sample SalMarSW160140MG_FD_203099 | JGI IMG/M metagenome (GOLD analysis project Ga0315553, IMG submission 203099) | Salt marsh sediment microbial communities from the Plum Island Ecosystem LTER, Massachusetts, United States - Salt Marsh Sediment SW1601-40 ... | reverse complement strand
GCGCCGCGGCGACGCGTTCGGCGCAGGCTTCGTCGGCGAGCCCTTCGTCGACCGCGATCGGGACCGGCGAGCGTGCGCGCAGCCGGGCCAGTGCCTCGAGCGAGGCGACCGGCTGCTCGATCCAGGCCGGCGCGAAGGCCGCGAGCCGCGCCAGCCAGTCCAGGGCCTCCGCCTCGCTCCAGGCCGCGTTCGCGTCGAGTCGCAGCGCGACCGCCGGCGGACAGACGGCGCGCACCGCCGCGACGCGCGCTTCGTCGTCGTCGCCGGCGCCGATCTTGAGCTTCACGGCGCGGTAGCCGTCCGCGACCGCCTGGTGCGCGGCGAGCGCAGCGGCCCGGGGATCGCGCGCGCCGACCAGGGCGGCGATCGCGACGCGCGAGCGCGGCGCGCGCCCCTCGGCCCGGGCGAGCCACTCGGCGACGCCGACTCCCCGCTCCCGTGCGGCGAGGTCGTGGAGGGCGGTGTCGAGGGCGGCCCGCGCACAGGGGGCCTTCTCCGTCTCGATGAGCACCGCGTCGAGGGCGGCGTCGAGGGAGGCGAAGGTGCGGCGGGTCAGCGCGCGCGCGCCGCGCACCAGCGCCTCCCGCGCCGCGGCGAGCGGCTCGACCGCGAAGCCCGGCAGCGGGGCGGCCTCGCCCAGGCCGCTTCGGCCCTGCGCGCTCTCGAGCACGGCGATCACCCCCTCGCGGTGATCGATCGCGCCGTGGGCCGTGACCAGCGGCGCGGCCAGGGGCAGGCGGAACTCGCGCAGCGCAAAGCGCGCGATCCTCACCACGACAGCGCGATCCCGAGCGCGAGCAGCGCCGCGAAGGCGATCGCCAGCCGGGCCGTGTCGGCCAACGTGGCATTGAGCGCCGCTCCCGAGTCGCTGCGCACCGAAGCGATCAGGCGCCGCGCAAGCGGCGCGCACAGCAGCGGCAGCAGCAGCGCGGGCCGTCCCGCGAGGGCCGCCCACAGGATCGCCGTCGCGAAGGCGCCGATCACCAGCGCGCCGTACTCCCGGCGGGCGGCGCGCGCGCCGAGGCGGACGGCGAGCGTGCGCTTGCCGACCGCGCGGTCGCTGTCGGCGTCGCGCAGGTTGTTCACCGCGAGCACCGCCGCGGCGAGCGCGCCGACCGGGAGCGAGGCGACGAGCGATTTCGCCGAGGGTGCGAGCGTTTGCACGTAGCTGGTGCCGCACACCGCCGCGACGCCGAAGAACAGGAACACCGCCGCGTCCCCGAGACCGTGGTAGCCCAGGGGCCAGGGCCCGCCGGTGTAGGCGAGGCCGGCGAGGATCGCCGCCGCGCCCAGCAGGGCGATCGGCCAGCCGGCGACGGCGACGAGGTGGAGGCCGATCGCCGCGGCGAACGCGAAGGCCGCGGCGGTCGCGGCGCGCATCGCCCGCGGCGTCAGCCATCCGCTCGCCACGGCACGAGCCGGGCCCACGCGCGCCTCGCCGTCGGCGCCGCGCTCGGCGTCGAAGACGTCGTTGGCGAAGTTCGCTCCGATCTGGATCCAGACGGCTCCCGCCAGCGCGGCGAGCGCCGGGCCCCAGCGCACGCCGCTCTCGGCGTGGGCGACGGCGGTTCCCACCAGCACCGGAGCCACCGCGAGCGGGAGGGTGCGCGGGCGCGCGGCGAGCCACCACGCCCGCCAGCGTCCGCTCACGGGAGGAGCGCCGCCGGTCAGGGTCGCCAAGGGAACCGCGCGAAGTCGGGGGCTCGCTTGGTGACGAAGGCGTCGCGGCCCTCCTGCGCCTCCTCGGTCATGTAGAAGAGCTGCGTCGCGTGTCCGGCCAGCTCCTGAAGGCCCGCTTGGCCGTCGCAGTCGGCGTTGAAGGCGGCCTTCAGACAGCGGATCGCGAGCGGGCTGTGCTGGAGGATGCGGCGCGCCCAGGCGACGCCCGCCGCCTCGAGCTCGTCCAGCGGCACCACCTTGTTCACGAGGCCCATCTCGAGCGCGGCCTGGGCATCGTACTGCTCGCACAGGTACCAGATCTCCCGCGCCTTCTTCTGACCCACGACCCGCGCGAGATAGGCTGCCCCGAAGCCGGCGTCGAAGCTACCCACCCGCGGACCGGTCTGGCCAAAGCGCGCGTTCTCGGCCGCGATCGTCAGATCGCAGAGCAGGTGCAGCACGTGACCGCCGCCGATCGCATAGCCGGCCACCAGCGCGATCACCGGCTTCGGCAGCGAGCGGATCACGCGCTGCAGGTCGAGCGCGTTGAGACGCGGGATGCCCTCGTCGTCCACGTAGCCGGCGTTGCCGCGCACCTTCTGGTCGCCACCCGAGCAGAAGGCGTCGGGTCCCTCCCCGGTGAACAGGATCACGCCCACCTCGTGATCCTCCCGCGCGCGCGCGAAGGCGTCGATCAGCTCGAAGAGCGTGCGCGGGCGGAAGGCGTTGCGCACCTCCGGTCGGCAGATCGTGATCTTCGCGATCCCGTCGGAGGTGCGTTCGAAGCGGATGTCGTCGTAGGGGCGGACGATCTTCCAGTCCGCGCTGGCGGAGGAGGGAAGGGCAGTGCGCGTGTTCATCGTTCGGCTCCTGGCGCCGCGCGGAGAGACTCCGCCGGCCTGGGGGGATGCCGCGCGACCTCGGACGCTTCCACCTCGTCGAGGAAGCGCTCGAGCTCGGCCGCGACGGCGTCCGCGTTCTCGAGATGCGCGGCGTGTCCCGCCGCAGGAATCGCGCAGGGGCGCGCATCGGGCAGGCGCCGGGCGAGATCGCCGGCGATCGCCGCGAACTTCGCGTCGAGGGCTCCGTACCCGAGCCACACCGGCACGCGGACTCCGGCCAGACGCGCGTGCAGCGCCGGCTGGGCACCGGTGCCCATGCCGCGCAGGGCGTTCGCCAGGCCGTGGGCGCGGTTGGCGAGGCGCCGCTGGTGGATCTCTTGCCGCAGCGCCGCGGGCAGCCGCTCGCGCTGGGTCGCGAACAGCGGCAGGCGCGCCCAGTGGTCGGCGAAGGCGGGTACGCCCTCCGCCTCGATCCGGTCGGCGAGGGCGTCGTCCTCCCGGCGCCGCGCGGCGCGCGCCTGCGCGTCCTCGATTCCCGCGCTGGCCCCGAGCAGCGCGAGGCTCCGCACCGCGCGGGGCCGCATCGCGGCGAGGGCCAGTGCGATCCGTCCGCCCATCGAGTAGCCGAACACGTGGGCCGGCCGGGCACCGGCCGCCGCCAGCACGCCGTCCACCCGGGCGACGCAGCGCTCCATCGCGTAGGGAGCGAGCTCGCGCGGCGCGTCGCTGGCGCCGTGCCCGATCAGGTCGATCGCGATCCCCCGCCGGCGGGACGCGAGCCGGTCCGCGAGCGGTGCGAGGTCGCGAGCGCTGCCCGCGAATCCGTGGAGCAGCGCCACGGGCTCCCCGGCACCGCGCTCGCCGATCGCGATGCGGACACCCTCCACGGAGAACGCGCCCGCGACGGCCGTCATCGCGCGGCCTCGGCGAGGGCACGGTGGAGGTGCGCCGCCACCGCGCGCCGCTGCGCGAGGCTCGCGTCGGCGTCGGTCGGCACGACGATCACGTGCGGTCGCTCCGCGCTCGCCGCGTCCTTCAGCGCCGCGCGGAAGTGCTCCCAGGACGAGACGCGCGTGCACGCCGCACCGACCCCGGAGCACAGCGCCACGAGGTCGTGACCGTGGGGGGTGCGGAAGTGCTCGGTGAAGGTCGCGGGATCGGCGGAGTCGGCGACCGGCAGGGCCGAGAAGATCCCCCCGCCGTCGTTGTCGAGCGCGACGACCCCCAGCGGCAGACCCAGGCGCACGGCCGCGAGCAGGCCCGAGACGTCGTGCAGCAGCGCGAGGTCGCCGCACAGCAGCGCGACGAAGCGCTCGCCCGCCGCTGCGGCGCCGAGCGCGCTGGAGACCATTCCGTCGATCCCGTTCGCGCCGCGGTTGCACAGCATGCGCGGGCCGCGCGGAGCCGAGGGCCAGAAGGCATCCAGATCCCGGACGGGCGTGCTGTTCGACACGTAGAGCAGGGCGTCGGTCGGCAGGTGGCCCGCCAGCTCGCGCACGACGCGCGGCTCGAGCAGCGCCTCGTCGCCGTCCACGAGCTCCGCGATCCCGCGGGTCGCGGCGGCGTCGGCGGCGAGGAAGAGCTCGCGCCAGGACGAGGGCGCGATCGGCGCCGGCGGAAGCCGTCGCAGCAGCCGCTCGCACAGCTGCTCGGGTGCGGCCGCGTGGATCTCCGACACGAGGTGGCTCGGGTCGTGCCACAGCGCATCGGGATCGACCGCGACGTAGTCGGGGGGCGCGTGGCGCGCGATCCAGCGCGCGACGGGCGCGCTGGTCGGCGCGGCGCCGAAGCGCAGCACGAAGTCGGGTGCGAAGCGGGCGGAGAAGGATTCGTCGCCGCACAGGACGGGGGCCGTGGCGACGAGCGGCGCGGCGACTGCGAGCGGGCCCGTGCGCAGCTGGGAGGTGGGCTCGGCCAGCAGGGGCCAGCCGATGCGCCGCGCGAGGGCCGCGATGCCGGCCGCAGCGTCGGGACGCGCGTCGAGCGGTCCGCACACGATCACGCCGCGCTCCGCGCCCTGGAGCCGTTCGGCGAGAGAGGCGACCTCGCCCGGGCTCGGCGCGCGCTGGCCCAGGCACAGCTCGGTGTAGCTGCGCGCGCCGCGGCCGCGCGCGGCGAGCGGGTCGCGTGCGGCGAGGTCGGGGGGGACGTCGCCGGACACCGGGCGCGGGTCGAGGGGATCGCGGAAGGGGAGGTTCAGGTGCACCGGCCCGGCCGGCGCGCCGCGCGCCACCGCCGCGGCGCGCGCGGCCAGCGCGCGTGCATAGCGGAGCAGGGCGGGGGTCGCCTCGGCAACTGCCACCTCGGCCGACCAGCGCACGTGGCAGCCGAACAGGTCGCGCTGGTCGATCGTCTGCCCCGCGCCCCACTCGCGCAGCTCGGGGGGGCGGTCGGCGGTCAGGACCAGCAGCGGCACGCGCGCGTAGTGCGCCTCGACCACCGCCGGGGCGAAGTTCACCGCCGCCGTGCCCGAGGTGCACACGAGCGCCACCGGCTCGCGCGTCGCCTTGGCCAGCCCCAGGGCGAAGAAGGCGGCGGAGCGCTCGTCGAGGTGGGTCCAGCGGCGCAGTGCCGACCCCGCGGCCGCGACCGCGAGCGGTGCCGAGCGCGATCCGGGGCAGATGCAGACGTGGGAGACACCGGCGCGCTCCCACTCCTCGAAGAGCGCGGCGGCGAAGGCGATCCCGCGGTTGGGCGCCGTTTCGACGCGACCCGCCATGCTCACAGCTCCAGCAGCGCCGGCAGCAGCGCATTCCACTTGATCCGCGTCTCGCGCAGCTCCGCCTCGGGCTGCGAGCCGGCGACGATGCCGCCGCCCGCGAACAGTCGCGCGCGGCCGCCGCGCAGCCGCGCGCAGCGCAGCGACGCCGAGAGCTCGCCGTCGCCCGACGGCGTCATCCAGCCCACCAGCCCCGCATACCAGCCGCGCTCGAGGTCCTCGTTCGCGGCCAGCCAGGCCAGCGCCGGATCGCGCGGCGCGCCCGCGACGGCGGCGCTCGGGTGGACGCGACCCGCCAGTGCCAGCAGGCCCGGACCGGTCTCGGTCAGCTCGCCCCGGATCGCCGTGCGCAGGTGCTGGACGCCCGGGAGCGCGAGCACATCGGGGGACTCGGGCACGTGTAGCGCGGCCCCGCTCGACTCCAGCGCAGCGCGCAGCGCGCGCACTACCACGGCGTGCTCGGACTGCTCCTTCTTGCTCTCGACGAGCTGCCGGCGCAGGTGTGCGTCCTCCTCGGGAGAGCGGCCCCGGGGAGCCGACCCGGCCAGGGCCATCGCGTCGACGCGGCGCCCGGCCAGACGCAGCAGCCGCTCCGGCGAGGCGCCCAGGAACCAGCCGCCCGCCCGCGCCACGGCGAACACGGCGCACTGCGGATGCTGCGCGCCGAGCGCGCGCAGCAGCGCGAGCGGGTCGAAGGGCGCCGCCCGCTCGACGTCGACCGCCCGCGCCAGGACCACCTTCTCCAGCTCGCCCCGGTGGATCGCCCCCAGCGCGCGAGCGACGCGCGCGGTGTGCGTCGCGGCGTCGCTCGAGGGACACAGCGACGTGTGGCTTCGGGTGGCGGGGGACGCTCCCCGTTGCGGGGGGGTCCGGTGGAGCGCAGCGTCGGCGAGCGCGCGAGCCACGCCCGCCGCGTCGTCCTCCGGGGCGACGGGCGCGATGCGCACCCGCCAGCAGGCCCCGCCCCGGCGCAGCCACAGCTCGCGCGGCAGCCACCAGCGCGCCGGCGGGAAGCCGGACCATCCCGCGCTCTCCGTCGGCGCGTCCGCGAAGGCGAAGCCGCCCACCCAGAGCGGGCCGACGCCATCGGGTGTGGAGGGGCCGGTCCACAGCCGCGCCGACGCGTCGCGCAGCGCCGCGTCGGCCTCCGTGAAGCGCGAGGGTCCCGCCAGCTCGAAGGACGCCGCCGCGCCGCGCGCGGCGATCGCCAGCCCGGAGTCGGGCAGCGCGTAGCAGAACGCGTCCTGGTCGTCGGCGGCGAGGAGCGCCAGCGGGTCGATCTCCGGGTCGGCGGGTGCGACGGCCGCCACCCACTGGCCGCGACCCTGGCGCCGCGCTGCGGCGAGCGCATCGTCGATCGTCTCACCCAGCGCTCCGGTCACGCGCGCACCCCCGACAGGATCTGCGCGCTGCCCAGCAACAGGCGGCGCTTCGCCACCCGCGCGAAGCCCGCCGCGGTGAGCAGAGCGCGCAGCTCGGGCTCGGGCGGCAGATAGCTCGTGGACTGGGGCAGGTAGGCGTAGGCCGAGCGGTCCGAGAGCCAGCCGCCGACGCGGGGCACGAGGCGGTCGAAGTAGAGCGAGTGTCCGGCGCGCAACCAGCGGGCCGCCGGCCGGTCCACCTCGACGAGGGCCAGCCGGCCGCCCGGCGCCAGCACGCGCCCCATCTCGGCGAGGGCGTCGGGGAGCGAGGTGAAGTTGCGCAGCGCGAAGCCGCAGGTGATCACGGTGGCGCTGCCGGAGGCGAAGGGGAGCGCAGCGGCGTCTCCCTGTACGAGCGGCAGGGAGCGGCTGCGCGCCCGGGCGCCGCCGAGCATCGCGCGGGCGAAGTCGACGCCGACCGCGCGCGCTCCGCAGGCCGCCGCGCGCTCGGCGAGATCTCCGGTCCCGCACGCGACGTCGACCAGCACGTCCCCCGGCCCCAGACCGACGGTCTCGAGCGCGAGGCGGCGCCAGTGCTGATCGAGGCCGAGGCTGAGCAGGCGGTTCAGCGCGTCGTAGCGCGGCGCGATGCGGTCGAACATCGCCTTCACCGCTTCGCGCTTCTGCTCGGGCGCCGGGAGCGCGTTCAGCGCCACGCGACCTCCACCTCCAGGCGCGCGGCCTCGAGCGCCTCCAGCGCGGCCTGGAGCGCCTCCGCCTCCTCGGTTCCCTCCAGCCGGCGCAGCGCGCGCGTCACCAGCGTGCGCTGGAAGTGGACGGCGACCAGCCGCGTCACCGCCGGGAGCAGCTTCTGGAACGCGCCGGTGATCGCCGCCAGGTCGCCCGCGGCGGGACCGCTCTTGCGCACGTGGTCGTCGAAGAGCGCGATCGCGGCGTCGCAGGTGTCGCGGACGTTCGCCGAGTGGCGGACCGCGTGCTCGAGCAGCGTCTGGAGCGGGAAGCCAGTCTCGAGCAGGCCCAGTCCCAGGCGCGCCATCTCGAGATCCGCCTCGCTGAAGCGCTCCTCGCCGCCCACGCGCAGCGGCTCGACGAGCCCGGCCGCGACGGCAGCCCGCACCAGCGCCGCCGGTACGCCCGCCTCGCCGGCGAGCTCCTCGAGGGAGAGCGTCCGCGCCCCGACTCCCGCGTCTACCAGCGCCGACAACAGCGGCTCGGGTCCGCGGCGGGCGCCGTCCTCGATCACGCGGCGGATCTGATCGAGCTTGAAGCCCTGGCTCTGGAGCGAGCGGATGCGGCGCAGGCGTTCGGCGTGGGCGTCGCCATACCAGGCGACGCGGCCCCGGCGCTCCGGGGCCTGGAGCAGGCCGCGCCCCTGATAGAAGCGGATCGTGTCCACGCCCACGCCGGTGGCGGCCGCCAGCTGCTCCACCCGATACTCCATGTAAATAATCTAGGAGTATTTGTTCGAATTGTCGAATCCGCTTTGTTTCCAGAAGGTTGAAGCCGGGTCCCCGCTCTGCCTTCGGCGCGGGGATCCTGCTAGCGTCCCCGGCCGTGCGGACGGCGATCGGGGTCCTGCTGGCGGTCGGCTTCCTCGCGGCGCTGGTCTTCGCCACGCTGCGCGAGTCGGCGGTCGAGTGCGAGGTGTGCGTGGACTTCGGCGGCGAGGGCGTCTGCCGACGCTCCTCCGCTGCCGACCGCGACCAGGCGATCCGTATGGCACAGAGCACCGCCTGCGCGGTCCTCTCGGGCGGGGTCACCCAGGGTCTCCAGTGCCAGCGCACGGAGCCCCGCTCGGTCCGCTGTGGCGACTGAAGCGGCGCGTGCGCGTCGTCTACTTCGACCACGCCGATGCCGGCCGCGAGCAGCGCGGGTTCCGCTGGGGGGAGGCTTCTCGCGTCGAGCCGCAGGCGGACGGCGAGTGGATCGCCCGCGCGCGGGTGGTGGTGCCGCCCAACTCGCTGCACGCCCTGTACGGTCACGGCGTGATCGACGCGCTCAACCGGCTGCCCATAGCGTTTGGCCCGATCGCGCCCGGGCGCGAGGCGGTGCTGCGACCGGGCGCGCTCTCCGAGGCGGCGCGCCTGCTCTACGAGGCCGATCGCAAGACCTACGGCGGGAGCTTCGAGTTCGTCGTGGACGAGGACCCCGAGCGCGCCGTGGTGTACCGGATCGCGATCGACAACCGCGAGTACCAGCGCACCCTGTCGCGCCTCCAGTACCTCGTCGTCCTCGCGGGCCGCGAGGGCCACGCCCTGCGCCTGCGCCTGTGAGGATCGCCGCTCTCTCCCCGCTTCGGCGGCTGCGCTACTTCCTCCCTCCCGATGGCGTCCCCCGAACGCGCCGGTCCCGCTGAATCGGCGGCCACTCCGCGGGCCGTGCTGTGGCTGGCCCTCGGCGCCGCCGCGGGCCTGACCTGTGCGGCGGTCGCCCTGCTCGCGTCGGGGCCGGGAGACGGGAGCCTCCCCCCGGACGCGGCGGCCTCGGTGAACGGAACGGTGATCCGCCTGGAGGAGCTCGACCGCGCCGTGGCGGCGCTCGCCGCCGATCGCCGCGATCCGATCGGGCCCGCCGAGCGGGCCCACGTCCTCGACCGCCTGCTCGACGAGGAGCTGCTCGTCCAGCGCGGCCTCGAGCTGGGGCTCGCCGAGCACGACCGGCGGGTGCGGGGCGACATCGTCTCGGCGGTGATCGAGCTGGCGGTCTCCCAGGCCAACGAGGAGGAGCCCAGCGACGCGGAGGTGAGCGCGTTCTACGAGGAGAACCGCGGGTACTTCTCCCGCACGGATCGGCTGATGGTGCGGCAGCTGCTGGTGCGCGCCGAGCCCGTGCGCTCCGAGCAGGAGGCCCGCGCGCGCGCCGAGGAGGCGGCGCGTCGGCTGCGCGCTGGCGAGGACTTCGCGGCGGTCGACGAGGCGCTCGGCGATCCGCAGGTGGCACCCGTGCCGCGCGACCTGCTGCCGGAGACGAAGCTGCGCGAGTACCTGGGTCCCACCGCAGCGCGCGCGGCCGCGTCCCTCGAGGTGGGCGGCACCAGCGATCCGCAGCGCACCGCGTCGGGCTACGCCGTTCTCCAGCTGATCGAGCGCGCGCCGGGCTTCGCGCCGCCGCTCGCCGAGGTGGAGCCCGAGGTGCGGGCCGAGCTGCGTCGACGCGCGGGAGACCGCGCCCTGCGCGCGTACCTGGACGAGCTGCGCGAGCGCGCCGACGTGCGCGTGCGCGACGAGGCGTCGTGATCCGCGCCGCGGCGCTGCTGGGCCTCGCGCTCGCCTGCGCGCTGGCCTCCCCGGCCTCGGCCCACACGCGCAGCGTCTCCTACTCGAGCTGGAAGCTCGATGCGCGGGGCGCCGACGTGCAGGTGCGGGTTCCGCTGCTCGAGCTCTCCCGCCTCGCCTTCGACCCCGTGCTCGACGTGGGGAGCGGTGGCGCCGCCGCCGAGTACCTCGCGGACCACCTCACCCTGCGCGCGGGCGAACACCCGTGCGAGCCGGTGGAGCCGCCGCGCGCCGAGCCCGCGCCCGAGGGCTGGGCGCACTTCCGCTGGCGGGTCGCCTGTCCGGCGAGCGGCCCGCGGGCGATCGAGACCGACGTGCTGCTCGACGTGGCGCCGTCGCACCTGCACTTCGCGCGCGTGGCCGGAGACGGCGGCGGGGTGCGCGAGCGCGTGCTCACCGAGGCCGAGCCCCGGTGGGCGTTCGAGGCGGCCTCGGGTCCGGGTGCGGCGGACGCCTCCGCGGGCACGACCCTCCTCGGCTACATCGCGCTCGGCGTGGAGCACATCGCCACCGGCTGGGATCACCTCGCCTTCGTGCTCGCGCTGTTGCTGTTGGCCGGCAGTCTCGGCGAGGTGGCGGGCCTGGTCACCTCGTTCACCGTGGCCCACAGCGTGACGCTGGGCCTGGCCGTGCTCGGCTATGCGCGGCCCGACGCCGCCGCCGTCGAGGCGCTGATCGGCTACTCGATCGCGCTCGTGGCCGCCGAGAACGGCTGGCTGCTCGGGGGCCGCGGCGCGGCCGTCCCGGCCGTGACGGCCCTCGGCACCGCGGGCCTCGCGCTGCTCGCCTTCTTCGGGGTCGGGGCGGTGGGCCCCTTCGTCCTGCTCGGCCTGGCGCTGTTCGCCGGCTGTCACTTCGCGCTGCTGGACCGCGTCGCGCGCCCCGCGCGGCTGCGGGCGGCGATCGCCTTCGCCTTCGGCCTGGTCCACGGCTTCGGCTTCGCGGGCGTGCTGGCGCAGATGCAGCTGCCGACCGAGCGGCTGGTCGCGGCGCTCTTCGGCTTCAACCTGGGCGTCGAGATCGGACAGCTGGCGGTCGTGGCGACGGCGTGGCCGCTGCTGCTCTGGATCGCGCGGCGCAGCCCCGAGCGCTGGCAGCCGCGCGTCGCCGAGGTGGCCTCCGCCGCCATCTGCGGCCTCGGCCTCTACTGGTTCCTGGTCCGCGCGCTGGGCGCGTGAGCCGGGATCACGGCGCGCGAGTCAGGAGCGTGTCGTAGCGAAGCATCCATTTGCGATGCGTGGCGTGCGACGCGTCTTTCCTCGTCGCGGAATCGTAGGACGCGTGCTCGCTCCGGGCGTCGGTCATCGCCTGCGAGGCCAGGCGGCGCATCCGATCGTGAAGTTTGGCGATCGCCTCTGCTCGCGTGAATCCCCGGGAGCGAGGCCTGTCGCCCGTCGAGATCATCTTGCGCGTCAGCTCCCTCGCGAAGTACTCGGCGATCGCGAAGTGGACCTGCTCGTGTTCCAGGGCATAGGCGGCATCCACCGGCTGCCCCCACCAAGAGCACCTGCGCTCGAACACGGCATGAAAGATTGGCCGGACGACGGTAGCGGTGACGAGCCCCGCCCGGTGGCCGTCCCGCGGCGCGAACTCGAGGGGCAGATCGTCCGGCCACACGATGCGCAGACACGACGCCGCCTCGAGAGTGTCATGGTGCTGGACGAGATCCGGCGGGGGACCGGTCCGAGGAAATCCCCCTCGTCAATCGGCGGTAGCCGATCGCGTCGCTGGCGTCCGCAGACCCCTCGGGGTGGTCGTGGAGGCCGGGACGACCAGGCCGATGGTCAGGAGCGAAACGTGGATCCAGGAGGAGCGTGAGGTCGGCTCGTCTCCGACGCGATGCGAACCCTCTCAGAGCCCCTTCAGCCAGTCGGCGATCGCGCGGCCGATCTCGTCGGGGGAGTCCTCCTGGAGGAAGTGCGAGCCGCGCACGCGCACCTCGCGCTGGTTCGGCCAGCTGCGGCAGAACTCGCGCTGGGCGCCGATCAGGATCGCGCCCGGGTCGGCGTCGATGAAGAGCTTGGGAACCGGGCTCTTCGCCAGCCACTCGGCGTAGTCCGAGGCGATCGCCACCACGTCGGCGGGCTCGCCCTCGATCGGGATCTGCCGGGGCCAGGTCAGGGTGGGGCGCCGGTCCTCGCCCGGCTCCCGGAACGGCCGCCGGTAGACCGCCATCTCCGCCTCGCCGAGCTCGCGCAGCACCGAGCCCGGCAGCACGCGCTCCACGAACACGTTCTTCTCCAGCACCATCGCCTCGCCCGCGGGCGAGCGGAAGCCCTGGAACGTCTTGCGCGCCGGCTCGGGCCACTCGTCCCAGGTCAGCGGCCGCACGATCGCCTCCATGTAGGCGATGCCGCGCAGGGCGTCGGGATGGCGCCGCGCCCAGTCGAAGCCGAGCGCCGAGCCCCAGTCGTGGATCACGAGGGTCACGTTCTCGCGCACGCCGAGCTGCTCGAGCAGCGCCTCCCAGTAGCGGCGGTGCTCGACGAACGTGTAGCGGTCGGGTCCGCTGGCCGGGAGCTTCGCCGAGTCGCCCATGCCGACGAGGTCGGGCGCGATGCAACGCCCGAGACCCTCGAGATGCGGGATCACGTTGCGCCACAGGTAGGAGGAGGTGGGATTCCCGTGCTGGAGGACGATCGGGTCGCCGCTGCCCACGTCGACGTAGGCCATCTCGACGCCGAGCACTTCGGTGCGCTTCTTCGGGTATCTCTCGTCGGGGGAGATCATCGTTCTCCTCGCGCTCAGCGGACGGTGGGGAGCAGCTTCTCGGCGCACTCGGGGCAGATGCCGTGGGAGAGCTCCGCGTCGGAGTGATCGCACAGGAAGGCCTCGACGTGCTGCCAGTAGCCCCGATCGTCGCGCATGCTCTTGCAGTGGGCGCAGATCGGGATCAGTCCGGTGAGCGTCTTCACCCGATCGGCCGCGCGTTGGAGCTCCGCGATCAGGCGCTCTCGCTCGGCCTCGGCGCGCACGAGGTCGGTGATGTCGAGGGCGACGCCGATGGCACCGCAGATCGTCTCGCCGGGGCCGCGCAGCGGCTCGATGTGGGCGCGCAGCCAGCGCTCGTTGCCGTCGAACTCGACCTGCACCTCGAAGCTGCGCGCCTCGCCCTGCAGGGCGGCGCGGTGCGCCTGCACCGAGGGATGCTCCCGGCTCTCGGTGCCGAAGAACTCGATGACGCTGACGCCGATCTGGGCCTCGACGTCGAAGCCCATCGCCTGGATGCCGCCCCCGCGCCACCAGGTGAGGCGCATGTCGAGGTCGGTGGTCCAGAGGACGGCCGGGACCTGGTCGAGCAGCTCCCGCACCCGCCGCGCGCCCGGGTCCGCATCCGGAAGCTGCAGCTCGACGATCCGCCCGCGCAGCACGCGGATCTGGTCGATCAGCTCCTGTCTGGACCGCCCGTCCTGGCCCACGGCGCGCCTCCCTGCCATCGATGTGGGTTCCGAGCAGGGGAAATGTCGCCGGGTCGGGCTAGCGCTTCAAGACGTCCGTGACGGTGCCCGCCGCCACCTCGGCGGCGAGGCCGACGGTCTCCGAGAGCGTCGGATGGGGGTGGACGGTGAGCGCCACGTCCAGCACGTCGGCTCCCAGCTCCAGGGCCAGCGACAGCTCGCTGATCAGCTCGCCGGCGTTCACCCCCACGATTCCCGCGCCGAGCAGGCGCTTCGACTCGGGGTCGTAGAGCAGCTTGGTCAGGCCCTCGCTGCGGGCGATCCCCAGTGCCCGACCGCTCGCCGCCCAGGGGAAGGTCGCCTTCTCCACCGCGACGCCGCGCTCGGCCGCCTCGCCCTCGCTGAGCCCCACCCAGGCGACCTCCGGGTCGGTGTAGGCCACCGAGGGGATCGCGCGCGCGTCGAAGGCGGCCGGCTCGCCGGCGATCCCCTCCGCCGCCGCCTTCGCCTCGTGCATCGCCTTGTGGGCGAGCAGCGGCGGTCCGCACAGGTCGCCGACCGCGTAGATGTGGGGGACGTTGGTGCGCAGCCGCTCGTCCACCGGGACGAAGCCGCGCTCGTCCACGCGCACTCCCGCCGCTTCCGCGCCGATCCGGTCCCCATTGGGGCGGCGCCCCACGGCCACCAGCACCCGGTCGAAGACGCCTTCGGTCGGGGCCTTCTGCCCCTCGAAGCGCACGTGGATCCCGTCGGGCGTCGCCTCGACGGCGGTGACCTTCGTCGCGAGGTGGATTCCGGCATAGCGCTTCGCGATGCGGCGCTGGAGCGGGCGCACGAGGTCGGGATCGGTGCCGGGCATCAGGTGGGGCAGCAGCTCGACGACCGTCACTGCCGTGCCGAGGGCGTCGTAGACCGCGGCCATCTCGAGGCCGATGATGCCGCCTCCGATCACCAGCAGGCTCTTCGCCTCGCCGTCGACTTCGAGGGCGGAGGTCGAGTCGAGGATGCGCGGGTCGTCGGGCAGACCCGGCAGCGCGACGGTGCGCGAGCCCGCGGCCAGGATCGCCGCGTCGAAGGAGATGCGCCGCGTGCCCTCGGCCGTCTCCACCTCCGCGTGACGCGGCGAGGCGAGGCGGCCGGTACCCGTCACGACCTCCACCTTGCGCTGCTTCGCCATCTTCGCGAGCCCGCCGGTGAGCTTCGCGATCACCGCGTCCTTGTGCGCGCGCAGCTTCGCGAAGTCGAGGTCCGGTGTGCCCCAGACCACGCCGTGCTCGGCCAGGGCGGCCGCCTCGGCGATGACGGCGGCGACGTGGAGCAGCGCCTTCGAGGGGATGCACCCCACGTTCAGACAGACACCGCCAAGTGTCGGATAGCGCTCCACCAGCACGACGCGCTTGCCGAGGTCGGCGGCGCGGAAGGCGGCGGTGTAGCCCGCCGGGCCCGCGCCGAGCACCAGCACCTCGGCGTGGAGGTCGGCCTCGGGGAGCGGCGCGTCCGGCACCGACGACGACGCCGCCGGCGCTGGCCGCGCGGCGGCCGGAGCGTCCGCGCTCCGCTCGTCCGCCGCGGTCTCCTCGGGAGCCGGTGCGAAGGGCGGATCCGCCTCGAGCACCAGGATCGCGCTCCCCTCGCTGACGCGGCTCTCCACGGCGACCAGCAGCTCCCGCACGACGCCGGCCTGGGGCGAGGGGATGTCGAGCGTGGCCTTGTCGCTCTCCAGCGTCACGAGCGGGTCCTCGCGCTCGACCCGCTGTCCGGGCGCGACCAGCACCTCGATCACCTCGACGTCGGCGAAGTCGCCGATGTCCGGGACGCGGATCGTCACCAGGGCCACGGCGGCGCTCCTAGAGGATCAGCCGGCGCAGGTCGGACAGCAGCGACGACAGACGCGTGGTGAAGCGCGCCGCGTCCGCGCCGTCGATCACGCGGTGGTCGTAGGAGAGGGAGAGCGGCAGCACCAGGCGCGGGACGAACTCGCCGTCGCGGTAGACCGGACGCCAGTCCATCCGGCCGACCCCCAGGATGGCCACCTCAGGGTAGTTGACGATCGGCGTGAAGAAGGTGCCGCCGATTCCGCCCAGGCTCGAGATGCTGAAGGAGGCGCCCTGGAGGTCTCCAGGCGTGAGCTTGCGCGTGCGGGCCTTCTCCGAGATCTCCATCAGCTCGGCGGCGATCTCGAGCAGGCCCTTGCGATCGGCGTCGCGCACCACGGGAACCACCAGCCCGTTGGGCGTATCGACCGCCACCCCGACGTGGTAGTAGCGCTTCACGATCAGGTTCTCGCCGGTGTGATCGAGAGAGGCGTTGAACTGGGGGTGCTCCTTCAGGGCGTAGGTGCACGCCTTGATCACGAAGGGCAGGAAGGTGAGCTTCGTCCCGCGCGCTTCGGCCTCGGCCTTGCTCTGCTTGCGGAACCGGTCGAGCTCCGTGATGTCCGCCTCGTCGTGCTGGGTGACGTGGGGAATCGTCACCCAGCTGCGGTGCAGGTTCGCCGCCGACAGCTTGCGGATGCGATGGAGCGGCTGGACCTCCGTCGGGCCGAACTTCGAGAAGTCGATCTGGCGCGGCGCGACGGCGACCGACACGCCGGCGATCGGGACGCCCGCGGCCGTCCCCTTCTCGATCATGCTCTTGACGTAGCGCTGGACGTCCTCCCGGGTGATCCGGCCCTTGGGGCCGGTGCCCGGCACCAGCCGCAGGTCGGCGCCCAGCTCGCGCGCCAGATGGCGCACCGACGGGCTCGCGTGGGGAAGGACCTCGGTGCTCGCGCGCTCGGCGTCGCGCGCCGCCGACGCGTCGGCTCCCGCATAGCCCGGCGCCGGCTCGCGCGCGGGGCCCGGCGCGCGCCCGGCCGGCTCCGCCCCGGCCGCGGGCTCCTCGGGTGCCGCGGGCGCCCGCTCCGCCGGGGCCGCGGACCCGCTCTGGCGCGGCTCTGCGTCGTCGTCGTCCGCCGCGTCCTCCACCTCGAGGATCGCGATCAGGGAGCCCTCGCTGACCCGATCCCCGACCGAGACCTTCATCTCGGCGATCATGCCGGCGAAGGGCGACGGGATCTCCATGCTCGCCTTCTCGCTCTCGAGCACGATCAGCGACTGCTCGGCGGCGACGCGCTGGCCGCTCGCGACGAGCACCTCGGCGACGTCCACGTCCTCGAAGTCGCCGATGTTCGGCAGCAGGACTTCCCGCTTCGTCCCCAACCTTCAGGACCTCGCCGGGTAGGGCTTCTCGGGATCGATGCCGTACTTCGCGATCGCCTGGGCGACGATCGCGGGCGGCACCTCGCCGTCGTCCATCAGCGCCTTGAGCGCCGTCACGACGACGAAGTAGCGGTTCACCTCGAAGAAGTGGCGCAGCCGCTCGCGCGTGTCGGAGCGGCCGTAGCCGTCGGTGCCGAGCACCGCGTAGCGACCGGGCACGAAGGGCCGGATCTGGTCGGCGTAGGACTTCACGTAGTCGGTGGCGGCGATGACGGGCCCGCGCCGCGCGCCGAGCTCGCTCTGCACCGTGCTCTGGCGCGGCGGCTGCTCGGGATGCAGGGTGCTCCAGCGCTCGGCCTCGAGGCCCTCGCGGCGCAGCTCGGTGAAGCTGGTGACGCTCCACACGTCCGCCTCGACGTCCCAGTCGTTGCGCAGGATCTCCGCCGCCGCGCGCACCTCGCGCAGGATCGCGCCGCCGCCCAGTAGCTGGACGCGCCGCCCCTCGGAGGTCGCGCCCTCCTCGAGCAGATACATCCCGCGCACGATGCCCTCGCGTACGCCCGCGGGCATCTCGGGATGGTGATAGTTCTCGTTCAGCACGGTGATGTAGTAGAAGACGTCCTCGTGCTCGGCGAGCATGCGGCGCAGGCCGTCCTGGATGATCACCGCGAGCTCGTACGCGTAGGTGGGGTCGTAGGCGACGCAGTTGGGGATCGTGGAGGCGGCCAGGTGGCTGTGCCCGTCCTGGTGCTGGAGCCCCTCGCCGGCCAGGGTGGTGCGCCCCGACGTGCCGCCCATCAGGAAGCCGCGCGTGCGCGAGTCGCCCGCCGCCCAGGCGAGGTCGCCTACGCGCTGAAAGCCGAACATCGAGTAGAAGATGTAGAAGGGGATCAGCGACACGCCGTGGTTGGCGTAGGCGGTGCCCGCGGCGAGCCACGACGAGATCGCCCCGGCCTCGTTGATGCCCTCCTGGAGGATCTGCCCCTGCCGGTCCTCGCGGTAGTACATCACCTGCTCGTGGTCGACCGGCTCGTAGAGCTGGCCTTCGGAGGCGTAGATGCCGAGCTGGCGGAACAGACCCTCCATGCCGAAGGTGCGCGCTTCGTCGGCGACGATCGGCACCACGCGCCGGCCCAGATCCGGGTGGCGCGTGAGCGAGGTGAGGATGCGCACGAAGGCCATCGTCGTGGAGATCTCGCGCTTCCCCGAGCCCTTCACCACGTTCTCGAAGGTCTCCAACGAGGGCGCCTCGAGCCGCTCGACCCGCGGATGGCGGGCGGGCAGGTAGCCGCCCAGAGCCTGGCGACGCTCGTGCATGTAGCGGAGCTCGGGAGAGTCGTCGGCGGGCTTGTAGAAGGGCGCCTCGGCGATCTTGTCGTCGGGGATCGGGATGCGGTAGCGGTCGCGGAAGGCGCGCAGCGCGTTCTCGCCCATCTTCTTCTGCTGGTGGGTGATGTTCTGGCCCTCGCCCGCCTCGCCCATGCCGTAGCCCTTCACGGTCTTGGCGAGGATCACCGTCGGCTGGCCTTCGTGCCGGGTCGCCGCGTGGTAGGCGGCGTAGATCTTCTGGGGGTCGTGGCCGCCGCGGTTGAGCTGCCAGATCTCGTCGTCGGTCATGTTGGCGACCATCTGCGCGAGCTCGGGATACTTCCCGAAGAAGTGCCCGCGGGTGTAGGCGCCGCCGCGGACCTTGTAGTTCTGGTAGTCGCCGTCGACCGCCTCCTCCATGCGCTGGAGCAGGAGTCCCTTGCGGTCCTTCGCGAACAGCGGATCCCAGCGGTCGCCCCAGATCACCTTGATCACGTTCCAGCCGGCGCCGCGGAAGGTGCCCTCGAGCTCCTGGATGATCTTGCCGTTGCCGCGCACCGGGCCGTCGAGGCGCTGTAGGTTGCAGTTCACCACGAAGATCAGGTTGTCGAGCTTCTCGCGGGCGGCGAGTCCGATCGCGCCTAGCGACTCGGGCTCGTCCATCTCGCCGTCGCCCATGAAGGCCCAGACGTGGCGCTCGTTGGCGTCCGCGAGTCCGCGGTGCTCGAGGTACTTCATCAGCCGCGCCTGGTAGATCGCCATGATCGGGCCGAGCCCCATCGACACGGTCGGGAACTGCCAGAAGTCGGGCATCAGCCACGGGTGCGGGTAGGAGGAGAGCCCGCGCTGGCCGACCTCCTGTCGGAAGCGGTGCATCAGCTCCTCGCCGATCCGGCCCTCGAGGAAGGCGCGGGCGTAGATGCCGGGCGAGCAGTGGCCCTGGATGTAGACCAGGTCGCCGGCGAAGTCGTCGGTGGGCGCGTGGAAGAAGTGGTTGAAGCCCACGTCGTAGAGCGTGGCTGCGCTCGCGAAGCTCGCGATGTGGCCGCCCAGCTCGGCGCTCTCGCGGTTGGTCTGCACCACCAGGGCGAGCGCGTTCCAGCGGATGATCGAGCGGATGCGGTGCTCGAGCCCGGGCTCCCCCGGCGCCTGCGCCTCGTCGTTGGGGTGGATGGTGTTGAGGTAGGCGGTGGTCGCCTTGTAGGGGAGATGGGCGCCCGAGCGGCGCGCCTTGTCGATCACTCGCTCGATCAGGAAGTGTGCGCGTTCCGGACCCTCGCGCTGGAGCGTCGAGTCGAGGGCGTCGAGCCACTCCTGGGTCTCCTGGGGATCGCTGTCGTGGGGGAGATCGGGCATGCGTTGACCTCCTGCGTCAGCTCCGCCCCGCCGCGGCGCGCGCCGCGCGCAGCCGCTGGAAGTCCTGATCGGCATGGTAGGACGAGCGGGTGAGCGGAGAGGAGGACACGAGCAGGAAGCCGCGGGCGAGGGCGGCCTCGCGATAGCCCTCGAACTCGGCCGGCTCCACGTAGCGCGCCACGGAGGCGTGGCGGGGGGTGGGGCGCAGGTACTGGCCGATGGTCAGGAAGTCGACGCCGGCGCCGCGCAGCGCGTCCATCACCTCGAGCACCTCCTCCGGCTCCTCGCCGAGGCCCACCATCAGGCCCGACTTGGTGAAGATGTCGGGCTCCACCTCCTTCACCCGGCGCAGCAGCGCGACCGAGTGGGCGAAGCTTGCCCCGGGGCGGATGCGCCGGTACAGGCGCGGCACCGTCTCGACGTTGTGGTTGTAGACGTCGGGTCGCGCCGCCGCGACCCGTTCGACGGCGCCCTCCTTGTGGCGGAAGTCGGGAGTCAGGATCTCGACCGTCGTGCCGGCACTGCGCCGGCGGATGCTCTCGATGCAGCGGACGAAGTGCCCCGCGCCGCCGTCCTCGAGGTCGTCGCGATCGACCGAGGTGACGACGACGTGGCGCAGGCCGAGCTCCGCGATCGCCTGGCCCAGGCGCTCGGGCTCGCCGGGGTCGACGCGGTCGGGCCGCCCGGTCGCCACGTTGCAGAAGGCGCAGGCGCGCGTGCAGACGGTACCGAGCACCATGACCGTCGCGTGGCGCTGGGACCAGCACTCGTGCCGGTTCGGGCACGCGGCCTCCTCGCACACGGTTCCCAGGGAGAGGCGGCGCAGCAGGTCGCGCGTCTGGACGAACTCCGGCGTCTCGCGCAGTCGCACGCGCAGCCACGGCGGCTTGCGCGCAGGAGATGCGCCCGGTTCGGCAGAGGACGGGCGGTCGGGCATCGTCGTTGCAGTGTCCCGATGGGTCGGAACCTCGTCAAGCCGACGCGTCGTCGGCGGGGCGCATGGACGTTCCCGGCTCGGTGCGGCGGGCGATCCGCCCGCGCGGCACCGAGTGCTCCCAGTCGGCGAGCAGCGTCCGCAGGCCGGTGACGAGCGAGAGCGGCTGATCGAGCATGATGTGGTGATGGGCTTCGGGAATCTCGATCACCGGCGCGTTGCGTCCCAGCAGGTCGTACATGTACTCGCCGATGTCGGGGGTGACGAGTCCGTACTCGGCGCGGAACAGCGCCACCCGGCAGGAGACGTCGGCGAGCACCTCGTGCGCGGCGCGCGGGGTCGCGCGGCGGAAGACCACCGGGTCGAACTTCCAGGTGACGCCGGATGCACCGGTATCGGGATCCGTCACGCGCGTCAGGGACTCGCGCGCCACATAGTCGATCACGTAGGGCAGGGAGGTCGGCTGCTCGGGGACGGTGCGGAAGTGACGCAGGGCGGTTTCGACGTCGGGGTAGACCTTCGGGTTGCGGAAGGCCTTGCCCCGAGCGCCCTCCTCCTCTTCCGGGTCGGGGCGGCGCACGGGCGAGTCCAGGATCACGGCGCCGGCCAGGCGGTCGCCGTACTCGGCGGCCGTCGCCATCGTCACGAAGCCGCCCATGCTGTGGCCGATCACGATCGGCGGACCGGCGAAGCGGGCGTCGTCCGCCACCGCCATCACCTCGCGCGCCCAGAGATCGCGCGGGTACTCGGCGCGCCGATCGCTGTCGCCGTGGCCGGAGAGGTCGATCGCGGCGACGCGATAGTCGGGAAGGAACAGAGGGGCGACGAAGCCCCACCAGTGGGCGTGAGCGGCGCCGCCGTGGACGAAGACGATGCCGGGGCGACCCGCGTTCCCCCAGAGCAGGTAGTGGATCCGGGCCCCTTCCACCTCGACCTCTCCGTCGGCGCGGCGCCGGGAGAGGGCGCGTCGGAACCACGTGGGGGCTTCGCGGGCGGGCTCCATGGGGCTCGGGCCTTTCGTTCGGGTGCGCGGGCCCGAACCGTCCCGCGCCACCGCTTCGCGGTCAAGGCCCGGCGGCGACCGCCCGATGGAATCACCGGAGGGGTTGGCGAGTTCGCGCGCTGATCGGTGTTGCCGAAGCCGCGCCGCGTCCGTCGTCGCAGTTCCCGTCGAGTGTCCTCGCGAACTCGCCGCCCGCTCTGACTTCGCTCGCCGAGGGCTCGCTGCGCGCGCCCTTCGGGCGCTTGCCCGCCCTGGAACTTCGCTCGCCGAGGGCTCGCTGCGCGCGCCCTTCGGGCGCTTGCGGCTAGTCCCGCGGGCTGTCGAGGTCGAGGGGCGGGAGCAGCTCGATCAGGGCGTCGAGGCGCTTGGCGTCCTCGGGAGCGAGGGCTGCGAAGCGGACGAACAGCCCGTCGCTCTCGTCGCAGCGGTCGAGGACGGCCTCGGTGATCAGCGGGACGGTGCCGACCTCGCCGAACACGGCCAGCACCAGGTCGTCGCCGGGCGCGAGTCCGTCCGCGGGCTCGATGCGCAGGCCCTCGACCGAGAGGTCGCGCGACATCAGCACGTGGGCGATGCCCTCGCAGACGCCCATCACCCGGCGCTGGAAGCGGCGGCGGACGGTGCGGCGGCGATCGCCGCCGGCGAAGGTCGCGCGCCGGCGCAGGCCGCGATCTCCGCGTCCGGAGATCCCTTCGGTGCTCGGCCGGAAGTCGATCGCGTGGCGGGCCATCAGCGCCCGCAGCGTCACCCGGTCGACGATGTCGAGCTCGTCGAAGGCGACCGACACGTCGTAGGTGTGGCCGTCCGAGGTGGTGACCTGGCGCGCCGACAGGACCTCGCCGTGGAGCACGAGGTGCCGCGGCGCGGAGAGCTCGTCGGGCAGGTCGATCCGGACCCGTGCTCCGGCGCGCAGCGGCGCCGGGCCGATCAGGCCGCAGCCGCCGATCGACACCCGGGAGACGATCACCTCGCGGCGGTCGTCGCCGACGCTGATCTTCACCGGCACGCCGAGCGCCACCCGGGTCGAGAGGCGCCGCTCGAGGCCCAGCCGGTGGCTCGGGCGGGTGAGCAGGCGCAGCACGGCGGCCTCGATCGGGCGCAGGAGCAGCAGATCGCCGGGCGTCGAGAGCTCCGCCGGCTCGCTGGCGATCACGGCGTGGAGGGTGCGGGGGGGTGCCTCCGCCTTGCCCGCGGCGAGGGCGCGGGCGCCGCGCGTGGAGGAGAGCAGGAGCGGAACCCGCTCCCCGACCGCGGCGCGGTGGGCGTCGCAGTGCGCGACGCCGATCTCGTCGAGCAGCCGGCGGAGATCGTCCAGCTCCCCGTCCTCGTCGAGGAGCGCTGCCCGCGGGCTCTCGGCTTGCATCGCGCTGGATGCATCGGCCCGACGTCGCGCCGTCCTGAATCGCCACTCACCGGGCGGGTCGGCACCCGGCGGCTCGGAGGCGGTCCGGGCTCGGCGCGGGTCAGCCGAGGGAGCGGAGCTTCTCCTGGAGCTCGCCGCTCTGGTACATCTCCACCACGATGTCACAGCCGCCCTGGAACTCGCCGGCCAGGTAGAGCTGGGGGATCGTGGGCCAGGAGGAGTACTCCTTCACGCCCTCGCGGATCTCGGAGTCGGCCAGCACGTTCACCGTCTGGTAGTCCTCGATCATGCTGTCGAGGATCTGGACGACCGTGGCGGAGAAGCCGCACTGGGGCTGCCGCCGGTCGCCCTTCATGAACAGCACCACCGGCTGGCCCTTCACCAGGCCGTCGATGCGGTCGCGGGTCGAGTCGTTCATCGGGATTCCTCCGGGAGCTTCGCGGGCTCCGTTGTCGAGGGGACGGGGACGAGGCGCACCGGGTCGAGCCAGTCGGCCATCGCGCGCTCGTCGCGCTGGAGATCGGCGAGCGAGATGCCTTCGAGGGCGTCGCAGAGGGCGGACTGGACCGCCCGCCACAGAGCGCGCAGCGAGCAGTCGCTCGAGCTCACGCAGCGCTGCGCCTGTCCGCCGTGGCAGGCGCAGAAGGCCTCGGAGAAGAAGGCGCCGCCCAGCACCTGGAGCGCGCTCCAGACGCTGATCTCCTCGGCGGGGCGGGCGAGGCGGTAGCCGCCTTCGGCTCCGCGCACGCTCTCGACCAGGCCGCCCAGGCGCAGCTCGCGCATCAGCTTCGCCGTGTACTCGGGAGACAGGCCCTCGTCCCCGGCGATCGCCGAGATCGCCACCGGCGCGCCGCTGCTCGCCGCGCGCCGGGACACCCGGAGCAGACAGCGCAGGCCGTACTCTTCGCTCGCCAGGAGCTGCATCGCGCGCACAGGCTACGATACTGTACCTCCGAGTCAACTTTGGCTGCGCCCGCCCGGGAGCCCCGTGTCCGCCGAACCCGTCCGAGACCGCCGCGGAAGACGCCTCCAGGATCTGCGCATCTCCGTCACCGACCGCTGCAATTTCCGCTGCCCCTACTGCATGCCCGCGGAGATCTACGGCGAGAAGTACGAGTTCCTGCCGCGGCCCCAGCTGCTCACCTTCGAGGAGATCGAGCGGCTCGCCCGCCTGTTCGCCGAGCACGGCGTGGAGAAGATCCGCATCACCGGCGGCGAGCCGCTGCTGCGCCACGGACTGCCGCGCCTGATCGCCGGGCTGGCGGGGATCCCGGGCCTGCGCGACCTGACCCTCACCACCAACGGCTACCTGCTCGCGAAGCAGGCGGGGGCGCTGGCGGAGGCCGGCCTGCGCCGGATCACCGTCAGCCTCGACAGCCACGACGAGGCGGTGTTCCGGCGCATGAGCGGCCGCGACTTCGGGCCCGCGCGCGTGCTCGAGGGCATCGCCGCGGCGGCGGCCGCCGGCCTCGCGCCGATCAAGATCAACTGCGTGGTGCGCAAGGGCGTCAACGACCACCAGCTCGTCGACCTCGCCCGTCAGTTCCGCGGCACGGGCCAGATCCTGCGCTTCATCGAGTTCATGGACGTCGGCACGCTGAACGGCTGGGATCTCTCCCAGGTGGTGACGGCGCGCGAGATCGTCGAGCGGATCGGCGCGGTGTTCCCGCTCGAGCCCCTCGACGCGAACTACGAGGGCGAGGTGGCCGAGCGCTGGCGCTACCGCGATGGCGGCGGCGAGATCGGTGTGATCGCCTCGGTGTCCCAGCCCTTCTGCGGCGGCTGCACGCGCGCGCGTCTCACCATCGAGGGGAAGCTCGTCACGTGCCTGTTCGCCGCCGACGGCGCCGACCTGCGCACGCCGCTTCGCGACGGTGCCGACGACGACGCGCTGCGCGCCGTGATCGCCGGCGTCTGGTCGCGCCGCGCCGACCGTTATTCGGAGGAGCGTGCCGCCCTCACCGACCCCACCGGTCACGTCGCGCAGCGGGCGAAGATCGAGATGTACCAGGTGGGGGGCTGAGTCTTCGCCGTCGGCGGTCGCTCCGGACCTCCACCACCGGCGCCGCCCCGGTCAGCGGGCCTGCGACCGGACCCGCCGCTCCTCACTCCACGTAGCCGAGGGCCTTCAGGCGCTCGATCATCCCGCGGTCGCCGGGCGAGCGGACGGCCAGCGACGGGCCCTCGCGCGGCTGGGGGGTGTAGGTGGGGACCGTCTGCACGGGGCGGCGGGCGAGGAACTCCGGCCGGAACGCGTCGACGAGCGCGTGGCCCGCCATGTCGGCGCCGACCGGTACCCCCATCAGCGCCAGCACCGTCGGCGCGATGTCCCGCACCGAGGCCGCCGGCAGCGCAGAGCCCGGGGCGATGCCCGGCCCCGAGAGCACGAGGATCCCCGGCTCGGCGTGGTGGTGGTTGCCGCTGGAGTAGACGCTGGTGCCCTGGGCCTCCGGGGTGCCGTTGGCGAGGTCGGCGGACTGGCCGTGGTCGGAGACGATCACGACGGTCAGCGGCGTGCCGTCGTAGGCGTCGAGGAAGCGGCCCAGGATCTCGTCGACGTACACGTAGTAGTTCTCGATCACGTCGCCGAAGGCCGCCACGTCCTGCGCGGGCACGTCGCGGAACGGCTCCGGCTCCATGTACTTCCAGAAGTAGTGCTCCATGGCGTCGACGCCGCTGGTGTAGAAGGCCATGAAGTCGGGCTGGTACTTGCGCAGGGCGTACAGGGCGGACTCGGAGGACGATCCGTCCTGGAGGATCGTGAACTTGAGCACGCTCAGCGGTCGGCCGCGCTGGTAGACGGGCTCGGCCTGGAGCTCGGCCATCTGCGCGTCGGAGAGCGTCGCGAAGCGGGCGATCCGCTGCGGATCGATCTCGCTGGCGGAGTCGATGAAGCCCCGGATCTCCGCGTAGAGCTCCTCCGGATGGGTCTCGCCCGGCTCGTGGACGAGCAGCGTCGGCTCGGTCAGGCCCAGGACCGACTGGTAGGTGCGCTTGCGGACGAAGTTCGCGCGATCCGAGATCACGAACCCGTTCACGTCCTCGGCCGGGAAGGAGGCCCACCAGTTGGCCACGCCCACGCGGTAGCCGTGGTCGGAGAGGATGTTCCAGATCGCCTGCACCCGGCGCAGCTGGCTCGAGGGCAGGGTGCGCTCGTGGGTGCCGGGCAGCTCGACGACGAAGGACTGGATGCCGTGCACCGGCGGCAGCACGCCGGTGGCGATCGTGTTCCAGATCGGCGGCGAGATGGTGGGAGTGAGCGTCGCCAGCGGTGCGCGCGTGCCGGCCGCGATCAGCCGCGCGAGGTGGGGCAGGCGCCCCTGGGCGAGCAGTGGGTCGATCACCGTCCAGGTGGCGCCGTCCACGCCGAACAGCAGCAGCTTCGAGTCGACCCGCTCGAACGGGGCCTCGGGCGCCGGCTGCGCCTCGGGTCCGCAGCCGGAGACGACCAGCAGGGACGACAGGAGGACCACCGCCGCACGCGGGAGGCCCCGGGCAGCCCTGCGTCGGGTCGCAGTCATGCGTGGAGTTCTCGGCGGGGTCGCCCCGGCGCTTGAGTCGGCTGGCGGCCTTGGAGGATCAGCGCGATCGGGCGATGATCACGCCCGCGAGCATCGCTCGCGATGGGGGGAGACCATGCACCGCGGCCCGCTCACCGGCGTCCTCGCGCTCGGGCTCCTCGCCTGCGCGGCGCCCTTCGGTGGTGACGCGCCGCCCACCGCCGCCACGCCGCCGCCGACGCGGCTCCAGCAGATCCTGGAGCGCGGGGAGCTGCGGGTGGCCACCTCGGCGGACCTGCCGCCGCTCACCATGCGCGACAAGTCGGGCGAGATCACCGGCTTCGAGATCGAGCTCGTCCGCGCGCTCGCCGACGCGATGGGGCTCCGGGTGAGCTTCGTGGTGCGGCCCTTCGCCGACCTGCTCGCGACGCTCGCCGACGGCGAGGCCGATCTGGTGATCGCGGGGATGACGATGACGCCCGAGCGCAACGCGCGGGTGGCGTTCGCCGGACCCTACTTCATCTCGGGGACCGCCGTCGTCGCGCGCTCCGACGCGATCGCGGAGGCGGCGAGCGCCGGCGAGCTCGACGATCCGGCGCTCCGCTACGCGGCGCTGACCGGGTCGACCAGCGCGGCGTTCGTGGCCCGTGAGCTGCCTCGGGCGAAGCTCGTCGAGACCCGGGACTACGAGAGCGCGCTCGCGCTCCTGCTCGGGGACGAGGTCGACGGGATCGTGGCCGACTTCCTGGCGTGCCAGGCCGCGATGTGGCGCCATCCCGAGGCCGACCTCTCGGTCTCGGCGCCGTTCACGACCGAGCCCCTGGGCATCGCGCTTCCCGCCGACGATCCGCTGCTCCTGAACCTGGTGCAGAACTACCTGCACACGATCGATGACACCGGTCAGCTGATGCAGCTCCAGGCGCACTGGCTGGCCGACGGATGGTGGCTCGCCGAGCTGCCCTGAAGCCCATGCCCCCCCGCCCGTTCCACCGAGTCCGACTCCTGCCGGCGATCGCCGCCCTGCTGGCCGTCGCCGCCTGCGCCTCGGGCGGCGCGAGCCGTCAAGGACCGAAGCGCACGGTGCTCCTCGATACCCAGTACGCCGATGCGCGGGCCGGCGAGGAGTCCTCGAAGCAGGTGGCGGCGGAGATCGGACTGATCGACGATCCCGCCCTGCAGGGCTACGTGAGCGAGATCGGCCGCAGGCTGCTGCGCGGCGTGCCGAGGCGCGGCTTCGACTTCCAGTTCTCGATCGTCGATCAGGTCGAGCCCAACGCCTTCGCTCTTCCCGGCGGCTACATCTTCATCTCGCGCGGGCTCCTGCTGCTCGCCAACGACGAGGACGAGCTCGCCTGCGTGATGGGCCACGAGATCGTCCACGCGGTCAAGCGCCACGCCGCCGCCGCCCAGGCCTATGCGAGCACCGTCAACCCGCTCGCGATGCCGTGGAATCGCGCGGCGGTGCAGGCGGCCTACGGGCGCGACATGGAGCGCGACGCCGACGAGGGCGGCCAGCAGCTGTGCGCGGCGGCGGGCTACGACCCGATGGCGCTGTCGACCTTCCTGCGCAGCCTCGAGCAGCTGGAGCTGCTGCGCCAGGGCTACTCGCGTCCGCCGAGCTTCTTCGACAGCCATCCCGGCTCGCGCGAGCGCGCCGCGGCCAACGCGGTGCGCGCCAACGAGATGCGCTGGCACCGCGATCCCGCGCTGGGCGACACGCGGGCGCGTCTGCTCCAGCACATCGACGGGCTGGCGGTGGGCGGCCGGCCCGCGGCGGGGATGTTCGTCGGCGACGTGTTCGTGCACCCGGTGCTCGGCTTCCGCATCCACTTCCCCGCCGGCTGGCGCCAGATGAACACAAACCAGGCGGTGGGCGCCATTCAGCCCGAGGGCGATGCGGTGGTGTACCTGACCGCCGATCTCCCCGAGGGCGATCCCAAGGATCTGGCCCAGATCTGGGTGGAGCGGATGAGGACGAGCGGAGAGGCCCTGCAGGTGGCCGACTCGCGGCCGGTGAAGGTCGGGGCGATCGACTGCTGGCGCCTGCGGATCGAGCAGCGGGCGGGTCCGGTTCGCGTCGCGTCTTCGATCACCTTCGTCCCCTATCACGAGTCGACCTGGCGGATCGCCGGCACCACGCGCGACGCCACCTGGTCGCGCTACCAGGGCCCGATCCAGAACACCGCGCGCAGCTTCCGCCCGCTCCAGGAGGGAGACCTGGCCGACCTCCGGGTGATGCGCCTCGCCCTGGTGGAGGCGCGGCCCGGCGAGACCCTCCCCGCGCTGCACGCGCGCACCGGCGACTCCTGGGACCTCGCGCGCGCCGCGATCTACAACGGCGTGTTCGTGAGCCACCGCTTCGAGGGCGGAGAGACGGTCAAGATCGCGAAGTCGGAGCCCTACGTACCTCCGGTCCGGTGAGCGGGACCTCAACCCGGGCGGGCGTCCGTGCGATCCGGATCCCGTGTCGACGTCTTCCGGTCCCGGTCCCGGGCTCCGCTTCGGCGAGGGGCGCATCAGCGGCGCGATCTCGGTGCTGCTGGGCGCCTGCTGTCTGCTCGGGGCGCTGTGCTTCCACTTCCCCGAGTACCTGACCACGCCCGAGCTGCGCGCGACCTACGACGTGGCGCTGCTCCGCGACCTGCTGGCCGCGGGGCTGATCGGAGCGGCGGCGCTCGGCACCGTTTCGATGCTGCTGTGGAAGTCGCGGGCGCTCGGCTTCACGGGCGTCGCGCTCGCGCTCGCGGCCCAGTGGCTCGGCGGCGCGAACGTGCGCGTCGACGACCTCGACCAGCCCGTGATCTCCTTCGGCTTCGACTGGCTGGTGCTGGCGTTGCTCGCGAACACCCTCGTGTTCACGCTGATCGAGCGCCTGTGGCCGCTGCGCCGCGACCAGCTCACGTTTCGGCCCCAATGGAAGCTCGACTTCACCTACTACGCGTTCAACCACCTGATGGTGAGCGTGGTCCTGCTGATCACCACCTTCTTCTCCGAGCGCCTGTTCGGCTGGGCGGTGCACGACGGTCTCCAGGGCTGGGTCCGCTCCCAGCCCGTCGCGCTCCAGATCGCGGAGGTGCTGGTCGTGGCCGACCTCGCCCAGTACTGGGGCCACCGCTGGATGCACGCGAGCCCGACCCTGTGGAGGTTCCACGCCGTGCACCACTGCCCGGCCGAGATGGACTGGCTCTCGGGCTCGCGGATGCACTTCCTCGAGGCTGTTCACGCGCTCGACGGTGCTCACGCCGATCTACCTGCTGGGCTTCGCCGAGAGCGCGGTGAGCGCCTACGTGGTCTGGGTCGGGATCCAGAGCGTGCTGGTGCACTCGAACACCCGCTGGAGCTTCGGTCCGCTGCGGCGGGTGCTCGCCTCACCCCACTTCCACCACTGGCACCACGCCGCCGATGCGGAGGCGATCGACAAGAACTTCGCCGCCCACCTGCCCTTGCTCGACGTCCTCTTCGGCACCTACGTGGACAGCCCCGGCCGCTGGCCCGAGCGCTACGGGGTGGTCGGCAAGCCCCTGCCCGAGGGCTTCCTCGCCCAGCACCTCTACCCCTTCGTGGCCCCGGGCCGGGGCTGAGGCGACGGGCGGAGCCCGATCCGGCTCACAGACCGGCTTCGAGACTCCCGACCGCCGGAGGCTGCACGGCCGCGACCGCGATGTCCCGGTACGAGAGCGGTACCAGCAGGTCCTGCCCGGCACGGATCAGCGTACCCGGCAGGTGGTTGGCCTCGCGCAGCGCCTGGATCGAGATCCGGTAGTGGCGGGCGATGCCGCTGAGCGTTTCGCCGCGCCGCACGTGATGACGGGCGAAGCGCAGCCGCTTGCCGGGGGGCAGCTCCGCCAGCGCCCGCTCGAAGCGCTCCCGCGCCGCGACGGGTACGAGCAGCCGCGGCGGTCCGTGGGGCGCCGTCGCCTGGCGATTGAACTCCGGATTCAGCGCCCGGAGCTCCTCCAGCGAGATCCCCATCAGATCCGCAGCCAGGCGCAGGTCGATCTGGCCGTCGAGGGGCACGAGGGCGAAGTAGGGGGTGTTGGGAACCTCGGGAAGCTCGAGCCCGAAGACCTCGGGCTCGGCGACCAGCCGGGAGAGCGCCAGAAGCTCCGGCACGTAGGCCCGCGTCTCCCGCGGAAGGTCGAGGTCGAAGAAGTCGCCGGGCAGGCCGCGCCGGTGAGCGCGCTCCACGGCCCTCTGCACGTTCCTCTCTCCCGCGTTGTACGCGGCGAGGGCCAGCAGCCAGTCGCCGTCGAACTCGTCGTGCAGGGCCTGGAGGTAGTCGAGCGCCGCGCGCGTGGCGTCGACCACGTCGCGGCGGCCCTCGTACCACCAGCTGCGCTCCAGGCCGTAGTGCCGGCCGGTCCGGTCCATGAACTGCCACAAGCCGGCCGCTCCGCAGGACGAGTAGGCGAAGGGATCGAAGCCGCTCTCCACGATCGGGAGCAGGGCCAGATCGAGGGGCATGTCGCGGTCCTCGAGCGACTCGACGATGTGGTGCAGATAGCGGCGAGCCCGCCCCAAGGAGCGCTGGAGGTACGCCGGATGGCTGCGGTACCAGTCGAGCTGGCGCTCGACGGACGGATGGTCGAAATCCTGCAGGGACAAGCCCGCGCGCATGCGCTCGAACAGGTCGTCGACTTCGGGGGGGGCGATCGGGCCCCGTACATCACCTCGTGTCGGAGGCCCGATCTCCGCGGAGGGTGCGATGGGCGGCTGCTCGTCCGCGGCCGGGTGCCCCGAGGCTCCGGCGGGACCCGGGTGCTCGGGCAGGTGAGCGCAGGCCGCGAGCAGCAACCCGCAGAGCACCACGACGCACCGGCTGTGTCTCTCCCGACCCGACGCCATCAGTGGCCAACCATGGTCCGCCCTCACAGAGCTCACGAATCACCAGAGGTGCCTGCGAATACCCACGAGCCCACGAGGGGATCGGTACGCCGGGACAGAACTTTACCGCGCCGGTGTTAGCCGAGATTGCCGATCGGATCAATCGGATCCGGAGCCGAGGCAGGTCCGTCGACTCCCCGGCTGCACGCCTATACTCCTCCGCGGTCGTCGCTGGACCGTGACCTTGGGGGGTCGTCGATCGCGATCCGCGCCACACGATTGATGGCTGCCGCTGTCCTTGCGCTCGCCGCGTCGCCCGAGCCTCCGAGCCGGCACGGCATCGCCATGTACGGCGACCTCCGCTATCCGGCGGACTTCCAGCACTTCGACTACGTCGAGCCCGATGCACCCAAGGGCGGCACGCTGCGCCTGGCCGTCGCCGAGGAGACCTTCGACAGCTTCAACCCCTTCATCATCAAGGGCAATCCCGCGGCGGGCATCGGCGCGCTGTGGGACACGCTGCTCACCCCCTCGGCCGACGAGCCCTTCAGCGAGTACGGCCTCCTCGCCGAGACGGTGCAGACGCCCGCGGACCGCTCCTGGGTGGCCTTCGAGCTGCGGCCCGAGGCGCGCTGGCACGACGGAACGCCGATCACGGCCGACGACGTGATCTGGAGCTTCGATACGCTGCGCGAGAAGGGTGCTCCCTTCTTCCACTTCTACTACGCGAGCGTGGTGCGCGTCGAGAAGACCGGGCCGCGCGGCGTGCGCTTCGTGTTCGAGCCCGGCAGCAACCGCGAGCTGCCGCTGATCCTGGGCCAGCTTCCGGTGCTGCCGAAGCACTGGTGGGCGGAGCGGAACTTCGACCAGACCAGCCTGGAGCGGCCGCTGGGCAGCGGGCCCTACGAGGTGGGGCGATTCGAGGCGGGGCGCTTCGTCGAGTACCGGCGCGTGTCCGACTACTGGGGCCGCGACCTGCCGGTCAACCGGGGGCGTTACAACTTCGACGTGGAGCACTACGACTACTACCGCGACGACACGGTGGCGCTCGAGGCCTTCAAGGGCGGTCAGTTCGACTTCCGGCTCGAGTCCTCCTCGAAGGCCTGGGCCACGAGCTACGACGTCCCCGAGGTGCGCGACGGGCGCATCGTCAAGCGGGAGGTCCCCTACGGACTTCCGGCGGGCATGCAGGGCTTCGCCATGAACCAGCGGCGCGCGCTGTTCCAGGATCGCCGCGTGCGCGAGGCGCTCGATCTGGCCTTCGACTTCGAGTGGACGAACAAGACGCTCTTCTACGGGCAGTACACGCGCACCCAGAGCTATTTCGAGAACTCGGATCTGGCCGCCCGCGGCCTGCCGGGCCCGGAGGAGCTCGCGCTCCTCGAGCCCTTCCGCGGCCGGGTGCCCGACGAGGTCTTCAGCCAGATGTATCGCGAGCCCACGACCGACGGCTCGGGCCACAATCGCGCCAACCTGCTGCGCGCAGCGGAGCTGCTGAAGGAGGCCGGCTGGGCCGTGCGGGAGGGCCGCCTCGTCCGGGACGGCCAGCCCTTCTCCTTCGAGATCCTGCTGCCGGGGCCCCAGTACGAGCGCATCGCGCTGCCGTACCGGAAGGACCTGGAGCGCCTCGGGATCGAGGCGACCGTGCGCACCGTGGACGCGTCGCAGTACCGCCGGCGCATGGACAGCTACGACTACGACATGACCATCGCCGTCTTCCCCCAGTCCGAATCCCCGGGCAACGAGCAGCGGGACTACTGGGGCAGCGAGGCGGCGGGACGCCCGGGCAGCCGGAACCTGATCGGGATCCGCGACCCGGTGGTGGACGCGCTGGTGGAGAAGATCATCGCTGCGCCCGATCGGTCGAGCCTGGTGGTACGCTGCCGCGCGCTGGACCGGGTCCTGCTGTTCCACCACTACGTCGTGCCGAACTGGTACCTGGCGAAGCAGCGCATCGCGTACTGGAACGAGTTCGGGATGCCCTCGGTGGTGCCGCGCTCCGGGGTACAGATCGACGCGTGGTGGTTCGATCCCGTGAGAGCCGCGGCCCTCGCCGACGGGAAGCGGTAGGCGCGGCCTCGCCTCGCCGAAGGATGCCATGGGCGCCTACATCGTCCGCCGCCTGCTGCTGATGATTCCCACGGTCTTCATCATCATGCTCGCGAACTTCGCCGTGGTGCAGGTGGTGCCCGGCGGACCCATCGAGCGCATCCTCGCCCGGCTCGATCACACGGCGGTCTCCGCCACCGCGCGGGTGGCGGGGGCCAGCGGCGAGACCCTTCCGGGATCGCAGCAGCGCTCCGGCGGGGCCGGTGGGACGCGCACCTACCGGGGCGCCGAGGGCCTGGATCCGGAGTTCATCCGGCAGCTGGAGCACCAGTTCGGCTTCGACCAGCCGGTGTGGAAGCGCTTCCTGCTGATGATGGACAGCTATCTGCGCTTCGACTTCGGCAAGAGCTACTTCCGCGACGAGACGGTGATGCGGTTGGTCGCCGAGAAGCTGCCGGTCTCGATCTCGCTCGGCCTGTGGACGACGCTGCTCGTCTATCTGGTCTCGATTCCCCTGGGCATCGCGAAGGCCGTACGCGACGGCACGCGCTTCGACGTCTGGACCAGCGGCCTGGTGATCGCGGGCAACGCGCTGCCCGCCTTCTTGTTCGCGATCCTGCTCGTCGTACTGTTCGCCGGCGGGCGCTACGTCGCCTGGTTCCCGCTTCGCGGCATCGTCTCGGACGACTGGCGCGAGCTCGCCTGGCCGGCCCTGGTCGCCGACTACTTCTGGCACATGACGCTGCCCGTCCTGTCCCTGGTGATCGGCGGCTTCGCGTCGCTCACCATCCTGACCAAGAACTCCTTCCTCGACGAGATCAACAAGCAGTACGTGGTGACGGCGAGGGCGAAGGGATTGAGCCAGCGGCGCGTGCTCTACGGGCACGTGTTCCGCAACGCCATGCTGATCGTGATCGCGGGCTTTCCGGTCGCCTTCGTCGCGGTGCTCTTCACCGAATCCCTGCTCATCGAGGTGATCTTCTCCCTGGACGGGCTCGGACTGCTCGGCTTCGAGGCAGCCGTGAATCGCGACTACCCGGTGATGTTCGGCACCCTCTACGTGTTCACGCTGCTGGGGCTCTTCCTGGGGCTGGTGAGCGACCTGACCTACGCGCTCGTGGACCCGCGGATCGACTTCGAAGGGCGGGAGGTCTAGGCGGTGGTGCGCCTGCGCGTGGGCGAGGTGGGGCGCCGTCGCTGGCACAGCTTCTGCCGGAACCGCCGGGCCTACTGGTCTCTGTGGATCTTCCTGGTCTTCTTCCTCGGTACGCTGCCCGCCGAGTGGGTGGCGAACGACCGGCCGCTGCTGGTGCGCTACGACGGCCAACTCTACTTCCCCGTGCTGCGCGCCTACCCCGAGACCGCCTTCGGCGGCGTCTTCCAGACCGAGGCCGACTACAAGGATCCGGCGGTACAGGCACTGATTCGCGCGCGAGGCTGGATGATCTGGCCGCCTATCCCCTACCGCTACGACACCCTGTGTCTGGATCTGCCGTCGCCGGCTCCCTCGCCCCCCACGGCGTCCAACTGGCTCGGCACCGACGACCAGGCTCGCGACGTGGGGGCGCGGCTCGTGTACGGGTTCCGCATCTCCGTTCTCTTCGGGCTGGTGCTGACCGTGCTCTCGTCGCTGGTCGGCGTCGGCGCGGGCGCCGTGCAGGGCTACTTCGGGGGGCGCATCGACCTGTTCTTCCAGCGCTTCATCGAGATCTGGTCGAGCCTGCCGTCGCTCTACCTGCTGATCATCCTGGCGAGCGTGGTCACCCCGAGCTTCGGGTGGCTGCTCGGTCTGCTGCTCCTCTTCTCGTGGACGAGGCTGGTGGGGGTGGTCCGCGCCGAGTTCCTGCGCACGCGGAACTTCGACTACGTGCGCGCCGCGCGCGCTCTCGGCGCCGGCGACGCGGCGATCATGTGGCGCCACATCCTGCCCAATGCCATGACGGCGACACTGAGCTTTCTGCCCTTCGTGCTCTCCGGCGCGATCACCTCGCTGACGGCGCTCGACTTCCTCGGCTTCGGTCTGCCACCGGGCAGCCCCTCGCTGGGCGAGCTCCTCAACCAGGGCAAGAACAACCTCAGCGCACCCTGGCTGGGGATCCCGGGCTTCGTCGTGCTCGCCGGCATGCTCACACTGCTGATCTTCGTGGGCGAGGGTGCCCGCGACGCCTTCGACCCGCGCAAGACGTTCCGCTCCGGGGTGCCCCCGGCGTCGCCGGTCTCGGGGAGTGCCTCGTGAGCCGGCTGCTGGAGGTCGAGGATCTGTCCGTGGACTTCGCGGGCGAGACCCCCGTGCGGGCGGTGCGCGGCGTCTCCTTCTCGATGGAGCGCGGCGAGACCCTGGGCCTGGTGGGCGAGAGCGGCTCGGGAAAGTCGGTGACGGCGCTCTCGATCCCGCAGCTGCTCCCCTATCCGACGGCCCACCACCCGACGGGCAGCATCCGCTTCGAAGGGCGCGAGCTGCTCGGAGCCTCCGAGCGGGCGTTATGCGAAATCCGCGGCGCCCGCGTGTCCATGATCTTCCAGGAGCCCATGACCTCCCTGAACCCGCTGCACCGGGTGGAGCGACAGATCGGCGAGGTGCTGCGCCTGCATCGGGGGATGACGCCGCGCCAGGCGCGCGAGCGCACCCTGGAGCTGCTCGAGTGGGTGGGGCTCGATCGCGCGGAGGAGCGCCTCGCGGTGTTTCCACACGAGCTCTCGGGCGGTCAGCGCCAGCGCGTGATGATCGCCATGGCCCTGGCCAACGAGCCCGACCTGCTGATCGCCGACGAGCCGACGACCGCCCTCGACGTGACCATCCAGGCGCAGATCCTGGCCCTGCTGCGCGATCTCAAGGCCCGGCTCGGCATGGCCCTGCTCCTCATCACCCACGACCTGGGCGTGGTGCGGAAGATGGCCGACCGCGTGTGTGTGATGAACGCGGGCCGCATCGTCGAGCAGGCGGACGTCACCAGGATCTTCTCCGCGCCAAGCCACCCGTACACGCGACACCTGCTGGAGGCACAGCCCGGCGGCGCTCCCGCTGCGCCCCCCGCGGATGCGCCGGTCCTGCTCGAGAGCACCGACGTGCGCGTCTGGTTCCCGGTACGCAGGGGCTGGCTGCGCCGCACCGTCGGCTACGTGAAGGCGGTCGACGGCGTCTCGCTGGCGGTACGCGAGGGCGAGACGGTGGGCATCGTGGGCGAGAGCGGCAGCGGCAAGACCACGCTCGGCCTCGCCCTGCTGCGTCTCGAGCGCAGCCGCGGCGAGATCCGTTTCGACGGGCGCGCCGTCCAGGGACTGCGCTGGGCCGAGATGCGTCCCTTGCGCAGTGCGCTGCAGATCGTGTTCCAGGATCCCTTCGCCAGCCTCTCGCCGCGGCTGACCGTGGGACGCATCGTCGGCGAGGGCCTCGCCATCCACGGAGTGACCGACGCCGCCGAGCGCGAGCGGCGTGTGGCATCGATGCTGGAGGAGGTGGGTCTCGATCCCGAGTGCCGTCACCGCTATCCGCACGAGTTCTCGGGCGGCCAGCGCCAGCGGATCGCCATCGCTCGCGCGGTGGTGCTGCAGCCGCGCCTGGTCGTCCTCGACGAGCCCACGTCGGCGCTCGACGTCTCCGTGCAGGCCCAGATCGTGGAGCTGCTCCGGGAGCTGCAACGGCGCCATCGTCTCGCGTACCTCTTCATCAGCCACGACCTGCGCGTCGTGCGCGCGATGAGCCACCAGGTGATCGTGATGCGCGCGGGTCGCGTCGTGGAGCACGCCCGGTCCGAGGAGCTCTTCGCCCGGCCCCGCGCGGCCTACACGCGGGCCCTGCTGGCCGCGGCCTTCGACCTCGAGGTCGCGCCGACGGCCGGGTCGGAGCCGTAGGGGGAGGCTCGCAGCACCGTGGCCGCCCCGCGACCGTCGGCGACATCCGACGCCGCGGTCACCGCCGGGCCAGCGCTGCGCCTCGCGGCGCGCCGAGGAGCGCGCGCAGCGCCGCGGCCAGGCGCTCGTAGTCGGCCCGCCGGTTGTAGGCCTGGGCGGAGATCCGCAGCAGGCGGCTCGGGTGAGCCGGGCAGGTGAGCACCGGCACCTCGATCGCGTGATCGCGGAAGAGCGCGTCGTGGAGCGGGTCGCGATCGAGAGCGGAGAGGGACCCGGGATCCGGCAGCCGCGGGGAGGGGGGCACGGGCAGCGACGCCATCGCGCCGATCATCGCGTCGGGGCAGGGGAGGGCCGTTCCGAGCGCCTCCGCGGTGATCCGGCGGCCCGCGAGGGCGAGCGCGCGGTTGCGCGCGCGCAGCTCCGGCCAGCCCCCGGGCAGCAGGCTCCCCAGGAAGCGCAGCGCCTCGGGGACGCACAGGGCGGCGGTGGGGTCGTCGGTGCCGGTCCAGGCGAACTCCAGGGCGAAGCGGTGCTCCAGGGGCACACGGGCGTTGGCACCGTGGCTGATCACCGCCGGCCGCACGTCGCGGCGGCGGTCCTCGCGCACCCACAGGAAGCCCGCGCCCTTCGGCGCGCACAGCCACTTGTGACAGTTCGCCGTGTAGTAGGCGGGAGCGAGGGCGCCCACGTCCACCTCGACCATCCCCGGCGCGTGGGCGCCGTCGACCAGCACATCCACGCCGCGGCCCTCCAGCTCGCGCACCAGCTCCGCGATCGGCAGCACCAGCGCCGTCTGGCTGGTGACGTGGTCGAGCAGCGCCAGGCGCGTGTGCGGCGTGACGCGCGCGAGCACAGCCTCGAGCACGGCGTCGGGTCCGTCGATCGGGAACGGCACGTGCGCCACCACCACGCGGCAGCCGCGCTGGGCCGCGGCGTAGTCGAGCACGTTGCGCGAGGCGTTGTACTCCTGGTCGGTGACCAGCAGCTCGCTGCCCGCCGGGATCGGCACCGAGCGCAGTACGGCGTTGAGTGCCGTGGTGACGTTGGGGACGAAGGCCAGCCCCTCCACCGGGGCCCCGACGAAGGCCGCCAGCGCGGCGCGCGCGGCCGCCAGCAGCGGCGGCGCCTCGCGGTTGAAGAAGCGCGCCGGCTCGCGCTCGAGCTGGTCGCGCAGCGCCTGCTGGGCCTCGAGCACGGGCCGCGGACAGGCGCCGAAGGAGCCGTGGTTCAGGTACGTGATCGCCGGGTCCAGCGTCCAGTGATGCGCGACGTCGTCCTCGCGCTCCGTCGTCGCCGCGCTCTCCGACAAGACCTCCTCCACCTCCGCAGCGTCAGGGTACACGGCTCGCGGCGAGGTGCTTCGGCCCCGATCGGGGGAAGCCGCGCGGCCTTTTCGAGCTGCGCCGGGTGACGCGGCGTGCCAGGATCCCGATCCATCGACACGAAGGAGATTCGCCGTGATGCACCGCCTCCGCACGCTCCCGGTTGCCGCGCTCGCCGCAGCGCTGCTGCTGTCCGTGTCCGGCTGCGGCTACAACCGCATCCAGGGGGCCGACGAGGCGGTGAAGGCCGCCTGGGCGGAGGTCAGCAACCAGTACCAGCGCCGCGCGGACCTGGTCCCCAACCTGGTCGCGGTCGTGAAGGGATCGGGCAAGTTCGAGCAGGAGACGCTGGAGAAGGTGATCAACGCCCGCGCGAAGGCGACCCAGATCCAGGCCGGGCCCGAGCTGCTCGACGATCCGGCAAAGTTCCGCCAGTTCCAGGAGGCGCAGGGAGAGCTGTCGCAGTCGCTCGGCCGGCTGCTCGTCACCGTCGAGCGTTACCCGGACATCAAGAGCACCACGGCCTATCGCGATCTCCAGGCGCAGCTCGAGGGCACGGAGAACCGCATCGCCGTCGCGCGCAAGCGCTACATCGAAGCGGTCGCCGAGTACAACAAGCTGGTGCGCTACTTCCCCACCAACCTCACCGCGCGCTTCCTGCTCGGCGCCGAGGTGCGTCCGACCTTCGAGGCCGAGGCCGGCTCCGAGAAGCCGCCCGAGGTGAAGTTCTGACGCGAGGCGCGAGGGCGGCGATCGCCGCGTCGGCACTGGCTTCCCTGGTCTTCGCGGCGCCGCTCGCGGCAGAGGTCGCGGTGCCGCCGCTGCGCGCACACGTGAACGACCTGGCGGGGATGCTGACACCCGACGAGGCGGCCCGGCTCGAGCGCAGGCTCGCCGGGTTCGAGGCGCAGAGCACCCACCAGATTGCCGTGCTCACCCTTCCCGACCTGGGGGGGGAGCCGATCGAAACGGTCGCCCTGCGCGTCGCCGAGGCCTGGAAGCTCGGCCATGAGGGCCTCGACAACGGGATCCTGCTGCTGGTCGCGCGCTCGGAGCGGCGCGTCCGCATCGAAGTCGGGTACGGGCTCGAGGGCGCCGTGCCCGACGCCACCGCCAAGCGCATCATCGAGGACGTGATCACGCCCGCCTTCCGACGCGGGCAGATGGGCGCGGGCATCGCGGCCGGTGTCGACGCGCTGATCGCCGCGGCCTCGGGCGAGGAGATCCCCGCGAGCCGCCGGCCCGCGGAGCGCGCGCCCGAGATCCCGCCCTTGACCGAGCTCTTGTTCGCGGTGCTCTTCGGCGGAGTCTGGGGGCGCGTGCTCGGGGCGGTGCGCCGTCCGCTCGGCGCGCTCGTCGGCGCCGGGATCGCGGCGGCGATCGCCTGGGCGTCGATCGGCAGCGCGCTGCTCGCGCTGCTCGCGGCCGCCGCCGCCTTCGCGCTCGGCATGTGGTGGCCGGGAGTCGGCGGTCGCGGGGGCGGCCTCCATCGCGGCGGCGGCTACCACGGCGGCTTCGGCGGTGGGGGTGGCTTCGGCGGGGGCGGCTTCTCCGGCGGCGGCGGGGGATTCGGAGGCGGCGGCGCCTCGGGGAGCTGGTAGCGATGAGACCGGGCGAGCTGATCGACGCCGAAGGTCGCGCGCGGCTCGAAGCCGCGATCACGGAGCTGGAGCGCACCACCGAGGGCGAGGTGGTGCTGGTGGTCGTGGGCGCCTGTGACGAGTACGGCAGCGTCGGCTGGCGCGTGGGCGTGACCTTCGCCGCGATCGCCTATCTCGCCGCCGGGCTGTTCGTCGCGCCGCTTCCCCATTGGGCCTATCTGGCGATCGAGGCGCTCGCCGTGCTCGCCGGTCACGGCGTGGCGCGCATCGAGGCGGTGCGGCGCGTTCTGCTTCCGCGGGCCTTGGTGGAGCAGCGGCTCGCCGAGCGCGCGCGCCGTGCCTTCGCCGAGCGGGGACTCGAACGCACGCGCGGGCGCACGGGCGTCCTGCTGCTGGTGTCGACGCTCGAGCGACGGGTCGCCGTGCTCGGCGATTCCGGGATCCACGCGGCGCTCGATCCCGACGAGAGCTGGCAGCAGGTGATCGACCTCGCCGTCGACGGACTGCGCGGGGGGCGCGCCGTCGAGGGTCTCGAGGCGGCGCTGCGCCGCTGCGGAGAGATGCTCGCCCGCCACGTTCCCCCTCGGTCGCCGCGCGTCGATCAGCTCCCGAACGCGGTGGTGATCGAGGACTGAGGCGCCGATCGCGCGCGGCGCTTTGTGCAAACGCGCACTGCGCGCGCGCTTTCTCCGTCGCTGTCCGCGTCCCTCGCGGCCGTATGCGTTCGATCGCGTGACGAGGATCACGCTTGTGCTCTGCGGCACACGCGTTGCAATCCGCCGCTCGTGAGGCCAGCGCTCACGGGGAGCGATCGGCCTCACGAACGGCGACGGTGTCGGACCTGCCACACCGTCGACCCGCGAAAGGAGACGCAGATGAGCAAGCTTCTGTGCGCGATCGCCGTGATGGGCCTGATCGGATTCGCCGGCATGGCGACGGCCGACACTTCTTCGATGACCAAGGACCAGCCTTCCTTCGACAAGCTCGATGCGAACCACGACGGCTCGCTGTCGAAGAACGAGGTGGCGAACGTGAAGGGCATCGACTTCGCGAAGGCCGACACCAATCGCGATGGCAAGCTGGACCGGTCCGAGTACCAGGCCGCGATCAGCTAGCCGATCGCCGAGGGGCTCCTGACCGGTGGGGCGGATCGGACTCACCCCGATCCGTCCCACCGAGGTGTCGGGGTCGCTCCCCCTCCGCCGCCCGATCCGCGCCGGTTCCGAGGCAGCTGGAACTCCGGCCGCCGCTCGTCAGAAGGCAGGCACCGTGCCTGCCACCGTGCCGAGATAAGAGGCAGTCGGGCCGGATCCCGCACTCCGATCGGCTCCTCGCGCGTTCTCCAGCCGTTTGAGCTCGATCCGCGCCCGGCATGCGTCTTGCTGGAGCCCGGCGCACTACGGCTCCGAGGCGCCTCGCGCACGGAGCACGAGGTGCCCATCTCGGAGGCCGGGCTCCCCGGAGGTCGAAGGTGAGGTCGTCTCGCGCTCGGAATCGTGGGTTCGCAATCGCCCTGGCATCGGTGGTCGGTGTAGTCGCATCGGCACCCGCATGGGGGCAGGAGGGCTCCGATCTTTCGGAGCAGGTTCAGGCGCTCCTGGGCAACAGCAGCGCCCTTCGCATCGGCCTGGACACGGTCTGGGTGCTCGTCACCGCGATGCTCGTGTTCTGGATGAACGCCGGCTTCGCGATGGTGGAGAGCGGGCTGTGCCGGGCGAAGAACACGACGAACATCCTCGCCAAGAACTTCATCGTGTTCGCGGCGTCGAGCTTGTCGTTCTGGGTGATCGGCTGGGGGTTGATGTTCGGAGACGGCAACTCCTTCATGGGAATGCACGGGTTGTTTTTCCTGTCCGGTCCCGACAACTCCCCGGCACTCGGCGCGGACTACGCCGGGATGAATCCCTTCTCCAGCGCCACCTACGAGGGCGTCTACAGCGCCATCAACTGGACCCCGGTCCCGCTGTGGGCGAAGTTCTTCTTCCAGCTGGTGTTCGCCGGGACCGCCGCCACGATCGTCTCGGGCGCCGTCGCGGAGCGCATCAAGTTCCTGTCCTTCCTGGTGTTCAGCTTCGTGCTCGTCGCGATCCTGTACCCGATCACGGGTCACTGGATCTGGGGCGGCGGCATGCTGGGATCCGGGACGTTCCGCGACTTCGCCGGATCGACGGTCGTGCACTCCGTCGGAGGCTGGGCGGCCCTGGCCGGCGTGATCGTGCTGGGACCGCGCCTCGGCCGCTACGGCAAGGACGGGCGGGTCACTCCGATGCCAGGCCACAACATGAGCACGGCCGCCCTGGGCGTGCTGATCCTGTGGCTCGGCTGGTTCGGGTTCAACCCGGGCTCGACGATGGCCGCCGGCGACGGCAGCGCGATCGCGCACATCCTGGTCAACACGAACATGGCCGCCGCGACGGGGGCCCTGGGCGCGATGGCCACCGCCTGGATCCTGCTGGGCAAGCCGGACCTGTCGATGATCCTGAACGGGTGTCTCGCCGGGCTGGTCGCGATCACCGCCCCGTGCGCCTTCACCAGCATTCCGAGCGGCGCGCTGATCGGACTGATCGCCGGCGTGCTCGTGGTGCTCTCGGTGCTCGCCTTCGACCGGATCAAGATCGACGATCCGGTCGGTGCGATCAGCGTGCACCTGGTGAACGGGATCTGGGGAACGCTCGCGCTCGGGGTGTTCTACGACGACGACATCGCGACCAACGTGGCCGGCCTGGCGACGGGTCTGTCGCGCTTCGGCCAGTTCTTCGCCCAGCTCAAGGGCGTGATCTTCGTCGGGCTGTTCACCTTCCTCGCCTCCCTGGTCGTCTGGTACGCGATCAAGCTCGTGCTCGGCGTCCGCGTCACTCCCGAAGAGGAGGAGGAAGGGCTCGACATCGGCGAGCACGGCATGCACGCGTACGACATCCCCTCGGCCGGCGCCGGCGGCTCCGGGTCGCTCGCGGCGAGCGCGGCGGCGATGGCGGGTGCCACGGCTCTCTCCCACGGCAGGAGCACGCCCTGAGGAGGCCGAGATGAAGAAGCTCGAGGCGATCGTGCGTCCGTTCAAGTTCGAGAAGCTCCAGGAGGCGCTCGGGCGGCTCGGGCTCCAGGGGATGACCGTGTACGACGTCCGGGGATTCGGACGTCAACGCGGTCACCCCGGGATCTACCGGGGAGCGGAGTACACGGTCTCCTTCCAACCCAAGATCAAGATCGAGCTGGTGGTGCGCGAGCGGGAGGTGCAGGAGGTGATGCACGTGGTGCGTGACACCGCCTACACGGGACGGGTCGGGGACGGGAAGATCTTCGTCTTCGACGTCGAGGAGGCGATGCGCATCCGAACCGGTGAGCGGGGGGAGTTCGCGCTGATCTAGGGCCAGCGAAGCCGACGCCGGCCGGCCGACCCGACCGTCGTATCCTCCGGGGCCATGAGTGTCCCGGCGGAGCGACGGGTCTGGGGTCGGATCGGCCGGCCGGCGTTGCTGCTGATCGCGGCGGTACTGGCCCACCGCTCCTTCTGCGAGTGGCGCACGGTCGAGTACGACGCCGCCCACGCCGCGCGCTTCGAGGGGCGCGTGCTGTGGACCGTGCGCCGGGTGGACCACCCCCACGGCAACGCGGCGGCCTTCGACGCCCGGAAGGCGGAGCTGCGCGTCTACCACGCCGCCTGGCTCGACTGCTGGGAGCAGGAGGAGGGTGCGGGGGACTCGTGTCGCGCGGAGCGCGCGTCCGGAGCCGATGCCACTACCCGCGCGGTGCGCGTCGCCGAGTGCGAGCGCCGCGACGCCCTGGACGTCTCGCGCCGCCCGGGGTTTCACCGCTGCCTGGCGGCGCGCGGTCATCCCGACGCCCCGCCGCCGCGCTGGACGCGAGACGACTTCGGCCAGCGCTTCCCCGGATCCTACTGGACCCTCACCGCCCTGCTGGCCGAGGACTTCGGCGGTACGCCGGCGACGTCGCGGGTCGCGGGCAGCCTGCTGGGCGTGGCGCTTCCGGCAGTCCTGTGCCTGGCGGCGGCGGCGAGTGTGCGCCGCGGGTGGTCGGTGCCCCCGCCGGACTCCGGGGATCCGGACGCGAGGGGCGTGGCGTGACGAAGCCGGTGCTACCCTGCGGCGCGTGTCGCTGATCGCCCTTCACCCGCTCGTCCCGTCCGCCGGCGCAAGGCGCTTGGCGAGCTGGTGCCTGGCCCACAGCACGGCCAGCTCCTTCCACTGACCCCACCGGGCGCGCCGCCTCGTCGCGCGCCGATCGGTCTCGCGTTCGTCGGAGTGGACTGCGGGCGCCTCGAGCTCCGACGTGACGTGCACACGCCCGCGTGGGGGTCTCGCATGAAGCCCGAGAATCGGGTCCTGCTCTTCTGTCTCACCCTGTTCCTCGTCGCGCCGTCGATGTACGTGCTGGGCGAGTGGCTCGAGGGGACGGCGCTCGCCGTGTTGCTCCCGATCTCCATCACGGTTGCGAGCTACTGGTACACGCGCGCCGGGGAGAGGGAGCGCGCCGCGCGGGAGTCGCGGCCCCTCTGAGCGATCCCGACCAGCACATCGCGGGAGGCCTGGCCGGCGCGGGCTGGTGCGTCGTGCCGGGCTATGCCGACGGGCCGGAGTGGCGCGGCCTCGCTGCGGAGGGGCAGAGGCTGCACCGGCATGGGGGCTTCCGGCACGCCGGCATCGGCCGCGGAGCCTCCCTTCGCCTCGCTCCCGAGGTGCGGGACGATCGCGTTCGCTGGGTCGATCCCTCCACCGCCACGCGCCGCCAGCGCGGGTGGCTCGCGCGCATGGAGGCGCTGCGCCGGATCCTCAACGAGCGACTCCTCCTGGGCCTGTTCGGCTTCGAGACGCACCTCGCCTGCTACCCGCCCGGGGCCCGCTACCGGACCCACCGCGACCGCTTCGCCGACGCCGCTCACCGCCCCGTGAGCGTTCTGCTCTACCTGAACGAGGACTGGCGGGCGAACCAGGGTGGGGCGCTGCGGATCTACCACGAGACGGCCGATCAGCCCCCGTGGACCGACGTCGCGCCCGCCGGCGGAACGCTGGTCGCGTTCCTCTCCGACGCCTTCCCCCACGAGGTGCTGCCCGCGATCCGCGAGCGCTGGAGCGCCGTCGGCTGGTTCGGGCAGCGGCGCTAGCGCGGCGTCGCTCCTCCAGCCCTGCGCCGAACGTCCGATCCCCTACCTTGGGAGAGGGTGCACGCACACCACGGCACCCGAGGAGACGACATGGACGAGCTCAATCTCGAGGACTTCGAATCCCGCCTGTTGGTGCGTCGGCTCCGCCCCGACGACTTCGACCGGCTGGTCGAGCTCCAGCACAAGTGCTTCCCCGGGATCGAGACCTGGAACCGCAAGCAGATCGAGAGCCAGATCGAGCACTTCCCCGAGGGCCAGATCGGCATCGAGCTGGACGGTGACCTGGTCGCCTCGTCGAGCAGTCTGATCGTCGATTTCGGCGACTACGACGACTGGCAGAGCTGGCAGGAGATCGCCGACCGGGGCTACATCCGCAACCACGACCCGGACGGCGACACCCTCTACGGGATCGAGATCATGGTCGATCCGGAGCTGCGCGGCTATCGCCTCTCGCGTCGGCTGTACGGGGCGCGCAAAGAGCTGGCGCGCGAGCTGAACCTGCGGCGGATCATCATCGGCGGACGCATCCCCGGCTACGGGGCCCACGCGGAGGAGATGTCCGCGCGCGAGTACGTCGAGCAGGTGCTCGAGAAGCGCCTCTACGACCCGGTGCTGACGGCGCAGCTCTCCAACGGCTTCGTGCTCCAGGGGTTGATCCCCGACTACCTGCCCAGCGACGCCGAGTCGCGCGGCTATGCGACCTACCTGGAGTGGCGCAACCTCGACCACCATCCCGATCCGTCGCGGCGGCTGCGCTCGGTCTGGAACCAGCGCGTCGCACTGGTCCAGTACATGATGCGCTCGGTCGACTCCTTCGACGAGTTCGCGCGGCAGTGCCGCTACTACGTGGACACGGCCGGCGATTACCAATCCGACTTCGTGCTCTTCCCCGAGCTCTTCACCACCCAGCTGCTCTCGGTGGTGGACGAGCAGCGGCCCGGCCTGGCCGCGCGCAAGCTGGCCGAGTTCACGCCGCGCTATCTGGAGCTGATGTCCGACCTGGCGATGAAGTACAACGTGAACGTGATCGGCGGCTCCCAGTTCGTCGAAGAGGAGGAGATGAGCCTCCACAACGTCTCGTTCCTGTTCCGGCGCGACGGCACGATCGAGAAGCAGTACAAGATCCACGTCACCCCGAACGAGTCGCGTTGGTGGGGTGTGCAGCCCGGCGACGAGCTGAACGTCATGGAGACGGACCGCGGCAAGATCGCGGTGCTCGTCTGCTACGACGTCGAGTTCCCCGAGCTCGCGCGCATGGCGGTGGCCCAGGGCGCGAACATCCTGTTCGTCCCCTTCAACACGAACGATCGCCTGGGCTATCTGCGCGTGCGCGCCTGTGCCCAGGCGCGGGCGATCGAGAACCAGGTCTACGTGGCGATCGCCGGCTGCGCCGGCAACCTGCCCTCGGTCGAGAACGCGGACATCCACTACTCCCAGTGCGGGATCTTCACGCCCTCGGACGTAGGCTTCGCGCGCGACGCGATCGCGGCGGAGAGCACGCCGAACATCGAGACGGTGCTCGTCCACGACGTGGACATCGAGCTGCTGCGGCGCAATCGCAACCAGGGCACCGTGCGTCCCTGGACGGACCGGCGTACCGACCTCTACCGGGTGCAGTGGAAGGATCGCGAAGGAGAGAAGCGGGAGATCTAGTTGCCCCGCGTCGATCTGCTCTCGAATCGCCGCGGGCGGCGCCTCTTCTTCGCGCTCCTCTACCTCGCCGAGGGGGCCCCGATCGGATACGTCTGGTGGGCGCTCCCGACGCGCCTGCGCGATGCGGGCGTGCCGATCGAGGACGTCACCCGGATCTCGGCCCTGGTGACGCTTCCCTGGGCCTGCAAGTTCCTGTGGGCCCCGCTGGTCGACGCCCTGCGCCCGGCGCGGATGGGGCTGCGGGCCTGGATCGCCGGGGCGCAGTGGGCGATGGGCCTCACGCTGCTGCCGGTGATCGGGCTCGACCCTGCGAGCCAGATCGACCTGCTGCTGGCCGCGCTGCTGCTCCACGCCTTCACCGCCGCGACCCAGGACGTGGCGATCGACGCGCTCGCGGTGGCCTCGATCCCCACCCACGAGCTGGGCGCGATGACGGGCTGGATGCAGGTCGGCATGCTGGCCGGGCGCGCGATCTTCGGCGGTGTCGCGCTGGCGGCGGAGCGCTGGGTGGGACCGGGCATCGTGGTAGCGGCGCTGATCGGCTTCGTCTGGGCTTCGAGCGTCGTGGTGTGGCTCGCGCGGTCGCCGGGGCGCAGCCCGTTGCCGAGGCCGGCTCGGGCGCACCCGTTCGCGGTGTTCGCGCGCCGTCTGCGTGAGGTGCTGGCGCGCCGCGCCACCTGGCTCGGGCTCGCGATCGCGATCATCGCCGGCTGCGCCATGGAGGCCACGGGGGCCGTCGCCGGACCCATGCTGATCGATCGCGGCTTCGCGAAGGAGACCGTCGGGCACTTCTTCGCGCTGCCCGCCGTGCTCGCGATGGGTCTCGGCGCGCTCGTCGGCGGCCGCCTCTCGGACCGCCGACGCCGCGACCTCGGCCTCGGCGTCGCGATCGCGGCGCTGGCGTTGGGTGTGCTGGTCGTCGCCGCCGCGTCCTCGTCCGCCTCTCCCGAGGCGCCGTGGCGGCTCTTCGCCAGCCTGACCGGGGTCTACGCGCTCTTCGGCGCCTACACCGCGAGCGCCTACGCGCTGCTGATGGAGCTCACCGACCCACGGCTCGGTGGCACCCAGTTCAGCGCCTACATGAGCGGCGTGAATCTGTGCAACGTGTGGTCGGCGTGGGCGGTCGGACGCCTCGCCGCCCAGGTCGGCTACTCCTCGGCGCTGGTCGCGATGGCGATCGCGTCGCTGCTGGCGCTGCCCGCGCTCGCCGCCCTGCGCGGGAGCTCGGCGCCGAGGGAGGCGGCCAGCGATCCGGCGACGACGAGCAGCGCGCCGATCCAGCCGCCCCAGGACAGCGTCTGACCGACGCCCCAGTCGGGAGCGAGGGCGTCGACGCCGGCTGCGATCGCGAGGGTGGAGATCGGCGTCAGGGCCAGTACGGCGCCCACACGAGAGGCCTCCCAGTGGGCCAGGGACTCCGCGAAGGAGCCGTACCCCACGACGGTGTTCAGCGCGCAGAAGCCCAGCAGCGCGGCGTGAGGGAGATCGAGCGAGAGGAGCGACGCGGGGGCGGAGAACGGAGCGAAGACCAGGGCGCAGCCCGCGTAGACGCACAGCAGCACGTGGGTCGAGCGGAAGGTGTGCAGAAGCTGCTTCTGGGCGAGCCCGTAGACCGCCCAGGTGACCGCGGCGAGCAGGATCATCGCCATCCCCGGCACCAGACCGCGACCCGCGAGGGCCGCGTCGCCGAGCCGAGCCGCGACGAACACGCACAGGCCCGCGAGGAGCACCGCGAGACCCGTCCACTGGAGGCGCGTGAAGCGCTCGCGGAACACTGCGATGCCGCCGAGGCTCAGCAGGATCGGACCGAGCTGGATCAGCACCTGTGCGTCGGCGGCACTGGTCCAGCCGAGCCCGATCAGGAAGGCGACGTAGTTGGTCGCCAGGAAGAGCGTCGCCACCACCAGCAACAGCACGCGAGAAGATCCGACAGCACGCAGCGACGGCAGGTCGCGGCGCGCAGCGAGGATCCCACCGAGCAAGAAGGTGGAGGCCAGGAAGCGGGCCCAGGTGATCGTGTACGGATCGAGCACCTCCAGCACTCCGCGCAGGGCGATGGGCAGCACGGCCCACAGCGACATCGTCGTGGTGGCGAGCGCCAGGCCGAGACGGTGGCGGCCGCTGGTGCGGTGGAGGTCCAAGCGGCGCAGAAGCTATCCCAGGTCGCCGCGCCTGCGGATTCGACACGGAGTTGAAGAATCGACGCGCAGCGGAGTCGGGTGCCGCCCGGTGCGGCACGGGCCAACGGGTGGATAAGTCAATCAAACCCACTACTTGAAGGTAAGTCGGCGCACCCGTTACCGGTTGGCACGAAGCCTGCTCTAAGGGACGGCCAGGAGGACCGAGAGCCATGAGCGCCGTTGCCGCTACGACCCCTTACCCGCCCGTCGCCGAGCCGCCCGCGATCACGCTGCCCGAGCTGATCCGCGTACTGTCGGAGCTCACCCAGGACGAGAACGAGATCGTGGGCACGCTGCTCCACATGGTGGAGCGGGGCAGCGTGCGACTGCTCGCGAGCGGCACCGCGACCGCTGCCTGACGCGAGCGGCTCCGGGCCGCCGCTCAGGTGATGGCGCCGCCGTTGATCTCGAGCACCTGCCCGGTGATGAAGCTGGCCCGGTCCGAGGCGAGGAACACCACCGCATCGGCCATGTCCTTCGGGCGCCCGAGCCGGCGGATCGGCCACATCCGGGTCATCGCCTCGAGCTTCTCGGGCGTCCAGTAGTCGAAGCCCCAGCGCTGCCAGAAGCTGCCGGCGCTGGTGTGGCTGGGATCGTCGGGCACGATCCAGCCGGGTGACGCGGCGTTCACGGTGATGTCGTAGCGACCCAGCTCCCAGGCGAGAGCGCGCGTGAGTCCGTTGACCCCCGACTTGGTCCCCGCGTAGACCGCGTGGTTGACGGCTCCGGCGCCATTCACCGCCGATCCCGAGGTGATGTTCACGATCCGACCCCAGCGGTGCGAGATCATGTCGTCGAGCACCGCGCGCGTGCAGTGGATCACGCCCCAGTAGTTGAGCTGGATCTCCTTCTCCCAGTCCTCGCGCGACTTGTCCACGAACTTCGCTTCGCCGGGGATCCCGCCGGCGTTGTTCACCAGGACGTCGATCTTTCCGAAGCGTTCGAGCGTCTTCGCGACCATCGCCTCCACCGCTTCCGGGTCGGTGACGTCGGTCGGGATGCAGATCGCGTCACCACCGCGCCGATTCGCCTCCTCCACCGCGCGGCCGCCGGCCTCGACGTCGCGCTGCGCGGCGACGAGCTGGGCACCCTCCTCGGCGAAGCCGAGCAGGATGCCGCGTCCGATGCTCGAGCTCGCGCCGGTGACGATCACCGTGCGTCCCTTCAGGCCCATGTCCATGGCGTGCTCCTCGCGCTTCTGGGAGTCCGATTCTACTATCGGACGTCACATTCGGGCGCCCCGGCTCCACCCACGAAGGATGCATCCACGCGCACGGGAGCCCGCCTTGCCTGCCTCGGTCCTCGGACGCCTCCTTCGACTCGCTCTGCCGCTGGCGACGATCGTCGCGGCGGCCCCCGTGGCGGGCCAGATCGGCGGCTGTGTACCCGACTTCAGCGGAGCCTTCGTGTTCGAGGTCGATACGACCCTGGGCACGATCCCGATCGAACTCTACCCGGCGATGGCTCCGGCGACGGTCGCGAACTTCACGGCCTACGCGCTGAACGGCGACTACGACGGCGTGCTGGTGCACCGCAGCGTCCCGGGCTTCGTGATCCAGGCCGGCGGCTACCGGGAGGCGGGGGGAGCGTATGTCGCGATCCCCACCGATCCACCGGTGCTCAACGAGCCCTGCCTCTCGAACACGCGCGGGACGGTGGCGATGGCGCGCCTCGCAGGACAGCCCGACAGCGCCACCAGTCAGTGGTTCGTCAACCTCGCGGACAACACGGGGCTCGATGGCGTCGACGGCGGCTTCACGGCCTTCGGGCGCGTGATCGGCGACGGCATGGACGTCGCCGACGCGATCGCCGCCCTGCCGCGCGTCGACACCCTGGTCTATCTCGAGCTGCCCTTCAATCAGATCCTCCGCCAGCTGCCCGTGACGAGCGCGCCGGTGGACCCGCCCGGGGGCTATGGCTGCTCGCGCGCCAGCCCGCTCTTCGGACTGGCCGACGAGACCGTAGACGGCGTGCTGCTCGATCCGCTTCGCAGCTCGGTCTCGGCGGCCGTTCCGATCCTGCTCGATCCCCAGTGCACGGGAAGCGCGGCTCCGGGTCCTCCGTCGGTGCCCTGCGACCCGGCTGCGGGACGCGACGTCTTCCAGGTGGACCTGGTGACGCAGCAGTTCTTCCTGCCGCGCATTGCGATGAGCTGCGACGCGGTGGCCGAGTCCGAGGCCTCCTGGGCCGCACGCCGCGCCGGGACCACCGCCCAGCTGCTGGACAGCGACGTCGAGATCCTCTTCGCGCCAGAGCCCTCCCGTGGTGCGATGCTCGCCGCCGGGATCGTCGCCGTCGGGATCCTCGCCCGGAGATCGTCTTCGCGCCCACGCCGCACCCGTGCCACACTGCCCGCCTGAGCCGACACCCCGCGGGAGGCTCTGCGGCCGGTCGAAGAAATTCCCGCCGAGCTGCGTCCCAGGCGCTGCCGTCCGCCGCACTCCACCACACTCCGACGGAGGGGTGCTCAGCCGGCCGGCGCGCTGCGAGGTGGCGAGATGACGAGACACTGTCCGAGCCTTTCCACGCTGTTGGCCGTGTGCGCACTCGCGAGCGGCGCGATCTCGCTCTCGCTTCCTGGAGCGGCCGGGGCGCTCCAGGCCCCGGCGGAGCTCGATGATCTCGACGAGAGCGACGAGGCGGCTCTCGAGACGATCGCCACCCACCCCTCCGCGGTGCGCGACGCCGTGCTCCGGGCGTCGCTCCACGTCGACGCACTGGTGGAGACGCAGCGCATCCAGGATCAGACCAGCGCGGCGTTCCGCGACCGGATCGCCTCCCTCGCTCGCGAGCGTCAGGAGCAGATGTGGGAGGTGGTGCGCGAGCCGGGTCTGCTCGAGGAGCTCGCGACCGACGAGCCGCCGTCGGCGTCGCAGCTCGAGGCGATTGCGGCCCGCCACCCCGAGGTCCCCGCACCGGCGATCCGCGAGCTCGGTGCCCAGGACCACGCCCTGCTCGTCGAGGTGGCGGGTCTGCAGCGCGCGGCCCACGAGCGCTTCGAGGCGGTGCTCGAGGGTCTTCCCGAGCCGACCCAGGAGGCGTTCCGCGCGCTGGTCGAGCAGCCCGAGCTGCTGACGCTGCTCGCGAGCCAGGTGCGGCTCGTGGTGCACCTCGGCGACAGCTATCGCGCCGATCCCGAGGTCACGCGCGCGCATCTCGACGCGCTGTCCGCCGAGGTGGCGCAGCGCAATCGGGAGGCCCAGGAGCAGTGGGTCGAAGCGATCGACGCCGATCCGCAGGCGGCCGAGGAGCTCGCCGCCTCCGCGCGCGTCTACGCCGACGAGAACGGCTACGACTACGAAGATCTGACCGGGCCGAGCGTGCGGACGACGGTGAACGTCGTCGTGCGTCCCTATCCCTATTGGTTCGGCTATCCGCTCTGGTACTCCAATCTCTACTTCTACCCCTACGGCTACTGGTATCCGTATCCGCTGCACTTCGGCTTCTACACCTGGGGCGGCAGCGCCTTCTTCTTCGGACTGCCCTCGGTCGGCTACCTGAGCTGGTACTTCGGGGGCCACTACCCGGGCCATTACGGCCACCTCTCGGACTGCTTCGCGCGCTACGGCGGCTCCCACCCCCACGCGCGGACGCACGCGAACACCGCCGTCCAGCGCTGGGCGGGTGGGAGCAACGGCGGGCGTCACCGCGGCGGCAGCTTCGGATCGAGCGGCCGCGCGAGCCCCAACGCGCACGCCTTCGCGGAAGGCGATCACGGGGACTTCTTCGTCCGCAGATCGAGCTGGGATCGCGGCGCTGGCGGCGCGCAGCACGGGGATCGGTGGCGCCGCGAGCGATCGTCTTCCGGGTCGCCCGGGCCGGCGGTCGGCAGATCCGGCGAGCGGGGGGAGGGTTCGGGCTTCACGCGCGAAGCACCGCGCCGGGAGCGCGCTCCCGGGCGCGCCGCTCCGGAGTCGCACCGCCGCGAGCGAGCCTCGCGGCCCGGGTCCGCGCCCCCGGCGCGCCGGGACCAGGGCGCCGATCCGCCGCGGAGCCGCCGCGCTCCGAACGTGATCGTCCACCGCGGCAACGAGGGAGCCCCGCGCGACGACGAGCGCAGCTCGCGCGCGGCGCCGGTGCAGGAGAACGCGCGCGCCCGCGACCGGAGCGATCGCGGCGATCGCTCCGCCCACGCCCGCGAGCGGCAGCGGATCGAGGTGCGGGGCCCGGCGGTCTCCGACGGCGGATCGCGCGCGCGGCCCACACCACGCGCGGTCTCCTCCGGGAACGCCCGATCCGCCGATCGGCGCGCCGCGCCGGCGCGCCGCTTCGAGATCGCGCCGATGCAGCGCGGCGCGGGCCCTCGCGTCCCCGCGCCGCAGCCGGGGCGCGGCGGCGGCGCGCGCGTCCCCGACGGCCCCGGCGGCCACTTCGGGATGCGCGGCCGGCACTGAAGCGATCGACAGCGGCGCACGCCTCCGTCTACTCTCGGTCCGTCGCGTTCCGGAGGATCCCGCCGTGCAACCGCTCGCCCTCGGCGTCGACGAGCTGCTCACCACCACGCGCAACGTCCGCAAGCGCCTCGATCTCACGCGTCCCGTCGAGCGCGCGATCGTCGAGCAGTGCCTCGATCTCGCGTTGCAGGCGCCCAACGGCTCCAATCAGCAGAGCTGGGAGTGGGTGGTGGTCGACGACGCCGCCAAGCGCGCGCGGATCGCCGAGCTCAACCGCGAGGCGCTCGAGCAGTTCACGAAGCTGCTGGAGAGCAAGCCCGAAGCGATGGGCGCCTACGACGTCGGCCGCAACCAGCGCATGGGCGAGATCTCGACCTCCGTCTACCACCTGATCGAGCACCTCCACCAGGTCCCGGTGCTCGTGGTGCCGGTGATCCTCGGCCGCACGGAGCGCCTCAACACCTTCTACCAGGCGAGTATCTGGGGCTCGATCCTGCCGGCCGTGTGGAGCTTCATGCTCGCCCTGCGCTCGCGCGGGCTGGGCAGCGCGTGGACGACGCTGCACCTGTGGAGGGAGCGCGAGGTCGCCGATCTCCTGGACATCCCCTACGACCGATACACCCAGGCCGGCCTGTTTCCCGTCGCGTACACCGTGGGAACGGAGTTCCGGCCGGCCCAGCGCGTGGCCGCGCGCGACCTGATCCGCTGGAACGGCTGGTGAGCGACCTGCTCGACGCCCGCGCGCCGACGCTGCCGCTGACCATCCGCGCCGCGAATCGCGCCGCACGCTGGGCGCGCGCGGTCGGCTTCCAGCCGGTCGGCCTGGAAGAGGGGCGCCTGGTCGAGGAGGCGACGCGGTCCGCGGGCAGCGAGGACTTCGGCCCCGAGCCCTTCCTGGAGCCGATGCGCCGGGTGCTGGCGTCTCTCGAGACGGAGGCGCGCCTCACCTGGCTGGGTCGCACGATCGCCCGGCGCGAGCTGCTGCGGGTGCTGCGCAATCGCCTCGGCCTGGTGGCGGCGCGGCGCGCGCATCCGGAGATCGCCGACGTCGCCCTGCACCGGCCGCTGGTGGTCGTGGGTCTGCCGCGCACCGGCTCCACGATCCTGCACGACATCCTCGCGTGCGATCCGACCCACCGAGCTCCACTCACCTGGGAGTGCAACGAGCCGTGTCCGCCTCCCGATACCGCCACCTTCGAGAGCGATCCGCGCATCGCAGCCTGTGACGCCGAGCTCGCCGGCGTGGACCGGCTGATCCCGGGCTTCAAGGCGATGCATCCGATGGGCGCGCGCCTGCCCCAGGAGTGCGTCGTGCTGATGCAGCAGACGATGTGCAGCGTGCTCTTCCACAACGAGTACAGCGTCCCTGCCTACCAGGACTGGCTCGACGATCCGGCCTTCGACTGGAAGCCGATCTACGCCTTCCACCGCTGGCAGCTCCAGCACCTCCAGTGGCGCTGTCCGCGCGAGCGCTGGGTGTTGAAGACGGGTGCGCACATGTGGGCGCTCGACGCGCTGCTCGCCACGTATCCGGACGCCTGCGTCGTGCAGACCCACCGCGACCCGGTGAAGGTGGCCACCTCCTACGCGAGCCTCACCACTCTGGTGCGCGCGATGGCGAGCGACGCCGTCGACCCGGCGGCGGTCGCCGCGGACTGGACGCCGCGCCTGGCGATGGCCCTGGAGCGCGCGATCAGCGTGCGCGACGCCGGCCATCTGCCCGCGGAGCGCTTCTACGATCTGCACTTCCCCACGTTCGTGGCGGATCCGATGAAGGCGGTCGAGGCGATCTACGGCCACTTCGGCTTCGAGCTCACGGGCGAGGCGGCGGATCGGATGCGCCGTTTCGTCGATGCGAACCCCCAGGCCAAGCACGGCGTCCACCGCTACACGCCCGAGCAGTACGGGCTCGACGTCGGCACCGAGCGCGAACGGTTCGCGCGCTATGCGGAGCGCTTCGGAATCGCCGCGGAGCCGAGCGGCCCGATCGCGGGCCGGGTCCGGGATCTGTGACGGCAGGAAGGGAAGGGGAGGAGGCGATGCTCCAGGGCGGATGCTTCTGCGGATTCGTGCGCTACCGGGCCGGCACCCCCGTGTTCCACGAGACGAGCTGCCACTGCTCGATCTGCCGGCGCACGAGCGGCGCTCCCTTCGTCACCTGGTTCTCCGTCGCGGATCCGGACCTCGCCTTCACGAGCGGAGAGGCCGTGATCTTCCGCTCTTCCGACCACGGCTCCCGCTCTTTCTGCCCGCGCTGCGGCACGCCGCTCAACTTCCGCTCCAGCCGCTCTCCGCAGGAGGTAGACGTCACGACCTGCTCCCTCGACGAGCCCGAGCGCCTTCCGCCCCGGGATCACACCTGGACCAGCGCGCGGTTGCCGTGGATCGCGCTGGCGGACGGTCTGCCCCGCCACCTCGCGACCCGCGGGTGAAGAGCGCACCGTGACGGTCGATGCCGACGCCTTCCTGACCGACTGGCACCGGATCGTCGCCGAGAAGGACCGGGACGGGCTCCGCGCGCGGCTCGCCGAACACGTCTCGCTCGGCGCGCCACCCTACTGGACGAAGCTCGAGGGACGCGACGTGGTGCACCACCTGCTGGGTCTCATCCTGGACACGATCGAGGGGTTCACCTATCACCGCGAGTGGCGGGAGGGCGCGGAGCTGGCCTTGGAGTTCCGGGGCCGCGTCGGCGAGCTCGAGCTCCAGGGAATCGACCTGATCACCCTCGACGAGCGCTCCCGGGTCGCGAATCTCGACGTGCTGATGCGCCCCGCCGCCGCGATCGCCGCGCTGCGCGAAGTGATCGCCCCGAAGATGATGGCGTTCTTCGCCGCGCGGGAGAAGGCCGACGGCGGTCGCGCGGGCGGGACATGACGCCGGCGATCCTCCAGGCTCGGGCCGCGGGAATCCGCTTCGCCGTCCACGAGCTCGAGGGCGCCCACCGCGCCGACTTCGGCGAGCGGGCGGTGCGCGCCCTGGGCGTCCCCGGCGAGCGCGTGTTCAAGACGCTCGTCGCACAGCTCGACGAGGCGCGCCTGGTCGTCGCGATGGTGCCCGTGGTGGCGCAGCTGGATCTGAAGCGGCTCGCCGTCGTCGAGGGCGCGAAGCGCGCCGAGCTGGCGCCGTCGCGCGACGCGGAGCGCGCCACCGGATACGTGCTCGGCGGTATCAGCCCGCTCGGGCAGCGCCGGCGCCTGCCCGCGTATCTCGACGACTCGGCTCTGGGCTTCGAGACGGTCTTCGTGAGCGCGGGCCGGCGCGGGCTCGAGCTGGAGCTCGCCCCGAAGGATCTGCTCGCGGTGAGCGGCGCTCGTCCCGCCGCGATCGCGCGCGGCCCGGGCGGGGACTGAGGTGGCGATCGCCGCCGCCGTAGGCATCGCCGCCTTCGCCGCTTCGCTCCTCACGCTCTTCTCCGGCTTCGGTCTCGGCACGATGCTCTTGCCCGTGTTCTCGCTCTTCTTCCCCATCGAGGTGGCGGTCGCATCCACCGCGGTGGTGCACGCGGCCAACAACCTGTTCAAGACCGGCCTCCTCGCGCGGGGCGCGTCCCGCGACGTGGTGCTCCGCTTCGGGGTGCCCGCGCTCGCCGCGTCCTTCCTCGGAGCGCTCGCGCTGACCTCGCTGTCTCGGCAGCCGCCCCTGCTGTCCTGGAGCTTCCTGGGCCGCGCCGCGGCAATCACCCCGGTGAAGGGCATCATGGGCCTGCTGATCCTGGGATTCGCCGCCTTCGAGCTCGCGCCCGGTCTGCCCTCCCTGCGCGCTCCGGCGCGCTGGCTGCCGCTCGGGGGTGCCTTGTCCGGCTTCTTCGGCGGCCTGTCCGGGCATCAGGGCGCGCTGCGCGCGGTGTTCCTGGCCCCCCTCGGCCTCTCGCCGATCGAGTTCGCGTCCACCCAGGCGGTGCTCGCCCTGCTCGTCGACGCTGCGCGTCTGCTCGTCTACGGCGCGTCGTTCCTCGCGGTCCGTGGCGCCGGCCCGGTGGACGCGATCCCGTGGCGGCTGGTCGCCGCCGCGACGGCGTGCGCCTTCGCGGGTGCCCTGCTCGGCACACGTCTGTTGCCCAAGGTCACGCTCGAGGGCGTGCGCCGCCTCGTAGGTGCGCTGCTCGTGCTGATCGGCGCCGCGCTCGCGCTAGGAATCGCCTAGCTCGACGCCGCGGGAGGCGAACCATGCTAGCGTCCCGCGCCAGCTCTCGGCGTCCGGCGCAGGGGGCGCGGGCTACGAAGGAGCGGCATCGATGATCTCTGGACGAGAGGCGCTCGAACGTCTGCGCGAGGGCAACCGCCGCTTCGTGTCGGGAACCCTCCAGGGCGCGACGAGTCCGAGCCACTCGCAGCTCGCCGAGCTGGCGAAGAAGCAGGAGCCGCTGGCGATCATCCTCGGCTGCTCCGACTCCCGGGTGCCGGCGGAGATCGTCTTCGACCAGGGGCTCGGAGATCTGTTCGTGATCCGCGTCGCCGGCAACGTCGTCGCGCCCTCACAGGTGGGAAGCATCGAGTTCGCCGCGGCCCGCTTCGGAACCCGCCTGGTCGTCGTGCTCGGGCACTCCCAGTGCGGCGCGGTGATCGCCACCTTCGAGGAGCTCCGGCAGCCGATGGAGAGCCAGTCGCGCAACCTGCGCTCGATCGTGGATCGGATCCGTCCGTCCGTCGAGGAGCTGGTGAGCGCCCAGCCCCAGGCCGACGCAGAGGCGCTCGTCGCTCGCGGCGTGCGGGCCAACGTGCGCGCGTCGGTGGACCACCTGCGTCACGGCTCGGAGATCCTCGAGCAGCTGATCCGCGAGGACGGGCTCCTGGTGGTCGGCGCCGAGTACTCGCTGGAGACGGGCGAGGTAGAGTTCTTCGACGGCGTGTAGCCGCGTCGTCTCGTTCGCCGATGGAACCGACCCTGCGCATCGACCGCCGCTTCTGCGGCCCCCCCGAGTCCGGCAACGGCGGCTACGTGTGCGGCCGCCTGGCCCGCTTCGTCGACGGCGAAGCGGCGGTGGTCCGTCTGCACGTGCCTCCCCCGCTCGAGGTGGAGCTCGCGGTGCGAAGGACCGACGAGGGCGCGACGCTGCTGGCCGATGAGACGGTGGTCGCCGAGGCGCGCCCCATGGAGGTCGCGCTCGAGATCCCCGCGCCGCCGGACTTCGAGGCGGCGCTCGCGGCGTCGCGCGATTTCCGCGGCTTCGACTCCCACTGGTTCCCGACCTGCTTCGTGTGTGGTCCCGAGCGCGGCGCGGAGGATGGGCTGCGCATCTTTCCCGGGCCGCTCGGCCCCGGCGTGCTCGCGGCGCCGTGGGTTCCCGATGCCACCCTGGCGGCGCCGGGGGGGTTCGCCGTGGCGAGCGAGTTCCTGTGGGCGGCGCTCGACTGTCCCGGCGCCTTCGCGTTCGCTCCGCCCGAGCGGGGCGCCGTCCTGCTGGGCGAGCTCCGGGTCGCGCTCTTCGGCGAAGTCCAGGCGGGCGAACGCTGTGTCCTCGTCGCCTGGGAGATCGCCCACCGCGGCCGCAAGCACGAGACGGCGACGGTGCTCTACGGCGAGTCGGGAGCGCCCCGCGGCGCGGGGGTCGGCATCTGGCTCGAGGTAGCACAGGACCGCTCCTAGCGGTGCGGCATTCCGAGCGCCGTTGGATCTTCAGCCCTAGGGGTCCCCGAACTTCGCCCCACCGTTTCCGTGCGCTCGGATCGGGTGGCCGACCAGCCCGGGAAGAGAGAGCGAATCCGCGTATCGACCCTGTGCCAGCATCAGGGTGGACCCGCTCCACGGCGCCGGGTACAGCACGCAGTCGGGAAACACGAAATCCGGAAGGTGACTGGGGTCGCAGGACCGCTCCACGAGGGCCTCGGCGAGGCTGCGGTAGGGGCGCTCAAACGAGCCGTCGCGATAGTCGTCCGAGGACGACGGGTCGAAGAAGACCTTGCCCGTGTAGTGCCGAAAGTCGGCGTGGTCGCTCCTGTCCAGGTCGTTGTTCAGCACCAGGACGTGCAGCTGTCCCCCGGATCCCGTGGTAGTTCGGTACGTCGTCCGGGTCCCAGATCGTGATTCCCTCGATCTCCTGGTTCCCCGGCTTGCCGAGCGTTTCATCGACCAAGGGAAGCGCGCTGCAGTTCCATGAGAGACGGAAGAGGTAATGCAGAGTCTGCCGCGAGCGCGCCAGCTCGAGCCCCGTCTCCAGGTCGAAGGCGTGCACGCCGCTATTCTCGCTGTCGCAGTTGACGCCGCTCGCGATGTAGATCACGCGGCTGCTGGGTGCGACCGCAGCGCCCTGCCAGGCCGTGAGCGAGATCGGCTGGCCGTCGGCTCCGCGCAGCGGGATCTCGAACTCGAAGCGGAGGAGCGACGTGCCAACACCGACCGCGTTCCAGTCGACCGTGTAGCGGCGCAGGCAGGAGCAGGGCGCGCCTCCGGGACAGCTCGAGCACACGCCGGATCCCACGCTGTGGATCCGACCCGCCCCGTCGACCGCGACCAGGGATGCCGAGCCGTTCCCATTCGGGTCCCACTGGTCGGGGATCTGGGCGACGCCCGCGAGCGCGAGCGTGTCATCCGCGCGAAAGAACGCGAGGAGGGCCGGCGCGCCGGGGGGCCGCCATCGACCGGGACGAGCACGAAGCCCCGGCCCTGGTGCTGGTAGTAGGAGATGTCGCCGAAGTGGTTGTAGCCCTCCAGGGCGGGTAGATCCTGCACGGCCGCGTGCGGAATGCTCGGGACGTTCAGGTCGGCGTCGATGCGGTGTCACAGGGGAACCCGGTAGAGCGTGTGCTTGCTCGTGAACTACCAGTGAGTGTCGTCGTGGGTGACGCCGTTGAAGTCGGTCATCCAGTCGGCCTGGAAGTCTGCCGGGCGGTCGTTCATCAGCCGGATGTAGGCCTCGTCGGTCGGGAAGTCTCTGAGCGTGTACTGCTGGGCGAGGGCTGGGGCTGCTACGAGCAGGGCCGCCAGGACCAGATTGGAAGAGGTCGGCAGGAACGAGGCGAGGCGCGACATGTCGTAGGCTCCTTTTGGCCGCGGGGCCGAGCCGCAGCACCGGGTCCCGGAACGAGAGTCGGTCCCGGCCCGAAGATCGGGTCACCTGTTTGCGCGAGCCGAGTCGGATCCGATTCGCCGGTCGCGCACGGCTCCGCGGGCGGCGCGGGAATCTCGTCGAGAGCGTGAACGTCGCCGCGGCTCGAGCGCCCCGGGCTCCCGTGCGAGGCAGCGGCGGCGGGAGAGGCCCTGATCCGATCCCGCATCCCCGGCCGACTCTCCCGGTGGAGGAGAGGCGGCATGACGATCGATCGAGCGACCGAGCCCCAGCGGACCCTTCCGCGGATGCGAGCTGACCGTCCGATCCGGCGCTGGCGGTCCGAACGGCTACGAGTGAGACCCGGGATCCTGCTCGCCCTCGCCCTGGCCGCCGGGGTGGCGCACGCGGACGCGGGCCTGACGGGCCGAGAGGTTCCGGACCTGTGGCCCTTCGACACGAGCATCAAGAACTACAAGGAAGCTCACCCCAACAGCAGCGGTGTACTCGCGGTGAGCAAGGGCGGCTGCATCGTCTATCAGCGCGGTTTCGGCGGAATGCCCGAGAACGCGCCGATGCGGATCATGAGTATCGAGAAGGCCTTCACGGCGGCGGTCATTCACGATCTGGTGGCTCGCGGCGCGCTCTCCCTCTACGACTTCGTCTTCGATCTGGGACAGGCGCCGTCGGGCATTCTGGCCATCGCGCCCTGGCCCGAGCTGAGAGACGAGCGCCTGCGCGACGTCACGGTCGAGCATCTGCTGCATCACCAGGGAGGCTGGTTTCAGGACAGCACCTGGGACCCCAGCTCGGTGGACCCGATCTCGGGGGACCGCATCCAGGGGGATCCGATGTTCAAGGCCCGAGAGATCGCCGGCGCTCTCGCTGTCGCGAGCCCTCCCTCTCGGCAGAACATCGTGCGGTGGGTCCTGGGCCGCCGGCTCGATTACGACCCAGGATGGGCGTGCACGCCCGAGACCGCGGGAAGCTGCAACGCGACGGGAGACAACTACTCGAACTTCGGATACATGGTGCTGGGTCTCATCATCGAGCAGCGCTCGGGAATGAACGTGGCCGAGTACGTTCGCACCCGGATCCTCGCCCCCGAGGATTGGGCTCCGGCGAGCGACCTGTATTCGGGTCGGACACTCCCGCCGGATCGCGGCCCGCGCGAGCCGGCCTACGCGGGTGGCGATTCGGACATCAGCGTGTTCGACCCCGGGCAGACGCCTCATTCGGCCTACGCGTATCCCCACATCGTGAACCGTCCCGACGGCGTCTGGCACATCGAATCCATGAAGGGACACGGCAACCTCGTGATGGGCGCCGCTCCGCTCGTGCGCTTCATGGACCGGTACTGGATCCAGGGAGGAGACGTGGGGAAGCCCCGTTCCTTTGTACCGGACGCCCAAGGTTATTGGGCGGCCGCAGGCGGTCTGGACGGGACCCGCACCTTCGCCTTGCAGCGGGTGGATGGCATCAACATCGTCGTCCTGATGAACGACAGCCGAGACGGCAACGAACCCGCCGAGCTGGCGGAGAACGTCAACAAGTGGATCGTTCTGCTCGGAGACAACCTGGCCTGGCCGACGCGATGTGTCGACGGCTTCTGGGCGGAGTTCGGCAAGCCCGCCTCGGTGCAGGGCAGCTACGACCGGCCCTTCGGCAGCATGCAGAATCTGCTGGCCGAGACCGTGGACGGGTCGAAGGTTCAGCTGCGCCCGGGGCACACCGGCTGGACGGGAATCGTCAGCGAGCGGATGCGTCTCGAGGCGCCCGACGGGCCGGTCACGATCGGCGTGCCGTGAGGGAGCAGCCGCGCGGGCCGTCGCCGCGGCTCGCTGGCGAGGCTCAGCCGGGCGTCGCGCGCTCGATCCGCACCGGGATGTTGCTCATCCGCGGCAGGCCCGAGAAGCGGTCGTAGTCGCGCTCGACCGACGTGAGCCGTCCCGTGTTGCCGCCGATCTCCCGCACGTCGCCGTCGTGCTCCGGCGTGTCGCCGAAGGAGTGGCTCATCGAGACGAGGCCGGGGCGCAGCGTCGGGTCGGCCTCGACGACGCCGAGGATGCGCGCGTGGTCGGAGCGGATCTCGACGACGTCACCGGGCGCGAGGCCCTGACGCTCCAGCTCGCTCGGGTGCAGGAACGCGGGATTGTGACGCCACTTCTTCCGCAGGGCGGGAAGATCGCGCGCCGAGGAGTTGTAGGCGGACATCATCCGGCGCGAGACGAGACGCAGGGGATAGTCGGCGTCGACGGCAACGGCGGCGGGACGCGCCGCCAGCGCCGCCAGCTCCGCCATCATCTCCGGCGAGCCCACCTCCAGGCGGCCCTCCCAGCCGGGCTGCCTCGGCGCCACGGTGACCGGCGGATCCGGGAACACGGCGCCGTGGGGATGGCGTCGCAGCTCGTCGAAGCAGATGCGCGCGTCGCGCATCAGGATGCGGAAGATGTCCTCGCTGGTGGGCCTCTTCTCCATGTCGAGGGGAACCGGCTCGCCCTTCGCCGGCCCGACGAGCCCCATCTGACGGATCCGGAGCGGGAGCCCCATGCGCTTTGCCAGCTCGTAGAAGAACTCCCACTCTTCGACCAGGTCCGAGCCCTCGGGCGGATCGGTGATCGCCGGCGTGTACTGGCCGTAGGCCTCGGGATAGCCGAAGCCCACCCCGTAGAGCGCCAGATAGTCCTGGTTCAGGGTGATGCCGGCCATCTCTAGTGAGTGCTTCGGCGCGATCACGTAGTGCGCGAGCTTCGCCGTCGCCGACATCTTGATGTCGATCTGGACCAGCAGCTCGAGCTTGCGCATCGCCTCGATCGTCTTCAGCTGATCGGGCCAGGCCGCCACCGGATTGCCGCCCAGGTTGATCAGCGCGCGCACCTGTCCCTCGCCCTCGAGCAAAATCTCGTCGGCGAGGGTCGTGGTGGGCATGCCCGCGGCGGTGTTGGTGAAGCCGCGCACGCGCAGCTTCTCGCCGAAGCCCCAGGCCGGCCACGGACCCATCGCCTGGGCGACGGCCGGGAACGCGGGCACCACCGTGCCGGGATTGGCGACCCGCTCGCCCGCGCGCAGCCAGCGCCCGCACACGGTGTTGAGACACAGGAGCAGGTACTCCATCAGCGTGCCGTGGCCCGACATGTTGGGTCCGGTCCCCGCCGTGGCGACGCCGCGCCCGGCGCGCGCGAAGCGGCGTGCCGTCTCCACCAGCTGCTGCGCTGGGACGTCGGCGCGCGGCGCGACGCGCTCGGGCGTGAAGGGCTCCACGGCGGCGCGCAGCGCCTCGAGGCCCGACACGTTCTCCGCGCAGAACGCGGCGTCGTGGAGGCCTTCGCGCAGGATCACGTGCAGCAGCGAAGCGACGATCGCCGCATCCTCGCCCGGGCGCGGCTGGAGGTGGAGGGTCGCACGGCGCGCCGTCTCGGTGACGCGCGGATCGACGACGATCAGCTCCATGCCACGCGCGAGCGCGTCGGACAGGAAGCGACCCGGATTTCCCTGGGGCAGTCCGCCCGACATCGCCACCAGCGGATTCACGCCGACCAGCAGCGCGACGCGCGAGGAGGCGAAGTCCTGGAAGGGCGCCATCCACATCCCGTGCAACGCCTGGGCGATCGCCTTGCCGGGCTGGTCGATCGTGTTGGAGTTGAAGGCCATCCGCGAGCCGAGCGCCTTCATCCACGCCGTCACCACCGCGCCGCTGGCGGGGTTCGCCGTGCTGAAGGTGCCGCTGTAGAGAGCGATCGCGCGCGGGCCGTGGCGGTCGCGGATGGCTGCCAGCTGCTCGGCGATCTCGTCGATCGCCCGGCCCGAGGCGATCGCCGCGTGACGGCCGTCGGGTCCGCGCTTCTGGGAGTGGAGCAGGCGCCCGGGGTGGCGCCAGGCTTCGACCAGCTGCTGCCCCTTCACGCAGAAGTAGCCCCGATAGACGGGGTTCGAGCGGTCCCCGCGCACGGCCACCGGCCGCCCGTCCTCGAGGTCCACCAGCATCGCGCACGCGTTGAAGCAGAAGCGACAGTAGGAGGGGCGGGTCTCCCGCGGCACGACCGCATTCTCGCACACCCGCCCCGCGTCTCGGGGGAGCGGGGTCGGCGCACTCAAGTCGGTGACGCGATGCGTCGATCCCCCCGGCCGTACCGCTTCGCACTGCGACGGAGACCTGCATGGTACGCCGCCCCGACTTCCCGGGCGCTCGCGTCGGCGCCGCTCTGCTCCTGCTCGGCCTCGCTGCGCTCCTCGCTCCCGCGGCCGGAGGCGAAGAGGAAGCCGCCGCCGACCTCGGAACGGGCCGCGTGGTACTGGTTCCACTCAATCTCGGCGTCCGGGCGACGCCCGAGCTCGAGCCCGGTATCGAGCCCGTGTGGCGCGAGATCCTGCACCACTTCTCCGAGCTCGACCGACCCGTCACCGCTCTCGAGCGCAACAGCGCCGCGGTGCTGTGGACCGAGGTGATGGCCGAGGCGCAGGCCGCCGGCCCGCCCGACGTCCACCAGGTGTACGGTCTGTTCGCGCGGCGCGTCGCCCAGCAGGTGGACTACGGGTCGATCGTGTTCCCGGCCCTCGTTCCCCGGGCCGCCCGGCTCCAGGGCTGGAGCGCCTCCTGGGACGGCGTGCGCCGCAACGTGGAGGGAGACCAGGCCGGGCCCGAGGCGGCCAGCGCGCCGATGGGATCCGAGTGGCTCGCATCGAGCCGGGGCTTCAGCGGCCGGATCGGCGCTGCGTCCCTGCACGTGGCCGTGCTCTCGCCCGACGGGGTGGTGCGCTTCGAAGGGGCCGGCGGCCTCTCCCTGCTCCAGCGGCTCGACCCCTCGGCCCCCTCGGCGGGCGGGGCGCTCTCGGTCGCGCTGCGTCCGGACGCCTTCGCAGATCCGGGCGAGCTGCGCGAGGGGATCGCCGCGGCGTTCCGTCGGCCGCTCCCCGCCTCCCCCGCACCGTAGTCCGGCAGAGGCCCGCCTTCGCTGCGCCTCCCCCGCCGCCACGCCGGGCGGTAGCTTGGCGCCGTGAGGTGGTCCCGCCTGCTCGCTTCGGGCGCGGTGGCGCTCGCGCTCGCCGGGGCGACCGTTGCCGGCGGCGAGCAGCCTCGTCCCGCGAGCCTGGGGTCGGGGCGCATTGCGCTGGTACCGCTCAATCTCGGTGTGCGCGTCGTCGCCGAGGTGGAGCCCGGCCTCGAGCCGGTGGAGCGGGCGCTGAGCGAAGTGCTCGCGTCCGGGCCTTCGCCGGTGGTCGCCATCGACCCCGAGAGCGCCGCGCGGCTGTGGTCCGAGGCGGCGGCCGGGGACGTTCCGGGGGCGGATCCGCTGGAGCGGCTCCGGGTGGTGCGCGCCCGCTTCGCGCGGCGCGCCTCGCAGCAGCTGGGCTTCGAGACGATCGTCTTCGCCGCCCTGATCACGCGTCGCGCGCGGCTGCAGGGCCGCAGCGCGCGCTGGGACGGCACGAGCCAGTCGGTCGAGGTGCCTGGCCAGGAGTACCAGGAGCTCGACACTCTTCGCGACGGTCCGATCCGGATCTCGCGGAGCGGCGCGCACGGCGAGCTCGCCGCCGCCTCGCTCCACGTGTCGGTCCTGTCCTCGGACGGATCGCCGCGCTTCGAGGGAACCGGGGGCCTGGTCCTGCTCCAGGAGCTCGCTCCCCCCGAGAGTGCGCCGGAGGGCGCCCTCCGTGTCCGGTTCCGGGAGCATCCCTTCGACGACGCGGAAGCGCTGCGTCGGGGAGTCCGCGGGGCGTTCCGCTAGGGCTCCACCCGGATCCGTGCCGGTCAGCCCCCCACCAGCACCGACGGACGCGGCAGGCCCTGCGCCTCGCACAGCGCGAGGTAGGCCGCGAGCGTAAGCGGTCCGTCCACGACCGACTCCACTTCGCCCGCGGCGTCGAGGTTCAGATTGGAACCGGTCATGTGGAACCACACGCGTGTGTCGTCCTCGCTGCAGAGGAGAGTGTGGATCGAGCCCGCCGGCTCGTAGAGCACGGATCCGGCTCGGTTCACGTAGTCGTACTCCGCGTACTTCCAGGCGCCCGAGACGGTGAAGCCCCAGACCGGGCCGGTGTGCTTGTGGGTCTGCACCCGATATCCGCTCTGGAAGACGTTCTCGATCACCCACAGGCCCGCGCCCGGATCGACCTGGATCACCTTGAGCTTGCTGCCGTCGCCGATGTCGACGAAGGGAAGGTCGTCGCGACCGAAGTGGATCGCCGGCGGCGGCGCGGCGGTGGGGGGAGCCGACGGGGCGGTGGACATGGTGAGTCTCCTGGAGGCCGTGGCGGATGCGCGGCGCACGCGTAGCGAAGAATCGATACCGTCGGCAAGCGCGGCCGCGACCGCGCCGTCGGAGGACAGCAGGCCATGAGCGAATCCGCGAACAAGCGCGCGACCCGCATCCTGTTCGAGAACCTGTGGAGCGACCCCGAGCTCGCGCGCTCGGTCTGCACCGACGACGTCACCTGGGTCACGACGCGCTCGATGCCGATTCCCGGCGCGGGGGGCGCGCTGGAGCACGTGGGGTGGGACGCCGTCCTGCGCGTGGCGAACAGCGGCAAGGTGCTCGACACGGGCTACGTCCCCGAGACGATGCAGCAGCCCCACCGCCTCTTCCTCGACGCGGAAGACGATCACGTGATCTTCCAGTTCACGATGACCTGCAAGACCAAGCAGGGGCGCGACTACGTCAACGACTATCTCTTCCTGGTGCAGTGCCGCGACGGGAAGGTTGCGCGCTTCCAGGAGTACTGGGACTCGAAGCAGGCCTACGACCTGCTCTTCGGCGGCTGAGGCGACGCGGGAGTAGACCGCCACCGAGCGCGCGGGATAGTCTGTCGGGGATGACGCGCCTCGTCTCCCTCCTGTTGGGCTTCACCGCGCTGTGGCCCTGGTGGCAGGCCCCGTCCGCGCCTCCCCCGCCGCCCCCTCTCCCCGCGATCCCGGTCGCGCTGGTTCCGCTCGCGATGTCCCGGGTCGTGTTCCTCGGCGACGACGCCGACGACGAGCCCGTGGCGCGGGCCGCCCTGGAGCGGGTGTTCCGGACGCCGATCGGCGAGAAGGCCTGCGAGCTGCTGGCCTCGGGAGTGCTGGCCGGTCCGCTCACGATCGAGCTCAACCACCGCGGCCAGAACTTCACGCGCTATCGGGTGCCCGGTCGCGAGCTGGGAGAGACGATCGCCTTCGATCCCTGGAGCCGCCCGCTCGTCGACACGGATCACGGTCGGATCGCCGCGCTCCCCGAGACGGTGCTGGCGCACGAGCTGGGTCACGCCGTGTTCAAGCTGACGGACGAGGAGACGGTGATCCAAGCGGTGGAGAATCCGGCGCGCGCGCAGATGGGAATGCCGCTGCGCAGCCACTTCTAGCTCGGGATTTCGCTCGGCTGCGCCTCGCTGCGCGCGGCCTGCGGCCGCTTGTCTCCGGGACTTCGCGCGGCCGTGGCGATCGCGCGGTGGCCGGCGCAATCTCCGGACTTGGGCTCGCACTTCCTGACCGAGCTGCTGGTTCTGCTCGCGGTCGCCACGGTCGGCGTGATCGTCTTCGAGCGCCTGCGGCTCCCGTCGATCGCGGGCTTCCTCGTCGTCGGCGCCCTGGTCGGCCCCGGCGGCCTGGGCTGGATCGGCGAGGTCGAGCGCGTTCAGCAGCTGGCGGAGCTCGGGGTGGTGTTCCTGCTGTTCGAGATCGGCCTCGAGCTGCCCCTCGATCGCCTCCGGCGCCTGTGGCGCCCGGCGCTCGCCGCGGGCGGTCTCCAGGTGGCGCTCACGCTCGCCGCGGTCGCGGGTCTGCTGCTGTGGGCCGGGCTCGAGATGCGCCCGGCGATCGTGTTCGGCGCGCTGGTCGCGATGTCGAGCACCGCGCTCGTGATCGGTCTCCTCTCGCAGCGCGGCGAGATCGACGCGCCCCAGGGACAGCTCGCGGTGGGCATCCTGCTGTTCCAGGACCTGTGCGTCGTTCCGTTCCTGCTGGCGGTTCCGATCCTGGCCGCCGGCAACGACGCCCAGGGCAGCGACTTCGCCATCGCGATCGTGCGCTCGCTGGTGGCGCTGGTGCTGTTCGCGGTCGTGGCGCGCTTCGTGCTGCCGGCGGTGCTCGATCGCGTCGCGCGTCTGCGCTCGCGCGAGCTGTTCACGATGGTGGCGATCCTCGCGGTGATGGGCTCCGCGGTCGCCGCCGAGGCCATCGGCCTGACGCTCTCGGTGGGCGCCTTCATCGGCGGGCTCGTGCTCTCGGTGTCTCCCTACTCGCACCAGCTCTTCGCCGAGGTCGTGCCGCTGCGCGGGGTACTCCTGGGCACGTTCTTCACGGCCGTGGGCATGCTCTTCGACCCGGTCGCCGCCGGCCGGCAGTGGCCGGCGGTGCTCGCCTACACCGCGGGCGTGGTGCTGGTCAAATCCGGCTTCATTGCGGCGATCGTCGCGCTCGCGCTGCGCATGGGGCTGCGTCTGGGCGTCCTCACCGGGCTCTCCCTGGCCCAGACCGGCGAGTTCTCCTTCGTCCTGGCCGGCGTGGCGGCGGGCGCCGGCCTGCTCGACCGCGAGCTCCAGCAGGTGTTCGTGGCGGGCTCGATCGCGACGCTCGTGGCGACCCCCTTCCTGATGAACGCCGCGCCGCGCATCGCGGCGTGGCTGTCGCGCCGCGTCGATCGGATCGCCGAGGAGCGCGAAGAGGGCTCTCCGTCGGACCACGTGGCGCTGGTCGGCTTCGGCCTCGCCGGCCAGAACGTCGCGCGCGTGCTGCGTTCCCGGGAGATCCCCTACGCGGCCGTCGACGCGAACGCCGCCGCCGTGGGCAGCGCGATCGGCCGGGGCGAGCCGGTCTTCTACGGCGACGCGGCGCGCCGCCCGATCCTGGAGCGCCTCGGCGTGCGCGAAGCGAAGCTCGTCGTGGTGGCGATCAGCGACCCGATCGGTACCCGTGAGGTCGTCGCGCTGGTGCGCGCGCTCGCGCCGGGTGTGCCCGTCCTCGCGCGCACGCACTACGTGCTGGACGTCGACGCCCTCACCCAGGCGGGCGCCTCGAAGGTGGTGGTGGAGGAGCTCGAGTCGACGCTCGAGCTGATGGGCGAGACGCTGCGTCACTTCGGCACCCCCAGCGAGGCGATCGCGCGCTTCGCCGCCGAGCTGCGCGACGAGGGCTACGTGTTCCTGCGCACGCCCGAGACGATCCTCGATCCCTGGCTCGGCGATCTGCTGGAAGGCGTCGTCTCCGAGTGGATCGCGGTGCCCGAGACCTTCGCCGGCGACTCGACGCTGGTCGATCTGGCGGTGAGGGAGCGGACGGGGGCGAACGTGGTGGCCGTCGAGTGCGGCGGCGCCACCCACATCGGCCCGCCCGCCGAACAGTCCCTGCGCGCCGGCGACCGACTGCTCGCCGTCGGCAGCCCCGAGACGATCGACCGGCTCCGGCGTCTGCTCGCGGAGCGGAGCGCGACGGTCTCGTGATCTCCGATCGGACTCGACGGCGTACTGTAGCCGGACGCGCCACTCTGGAGTCCAATGTCCGAGTCCAGCACGCCGTCCGGGCTTCGCCCGGGGCAGGCCGCTCCGATCGGGCGATCCGGGGCGGCGGGAGGTTTCCGATGAGAGGTTCGTTCGTGCGCGTCGCTCTCGCGCTGCTGATCCTGGCGAGCGCGAGCTGCGCGGGGACCGCCGATTCCGACGGCACCTGCGACCCGGACCAGACCGCCGCGGACGGCTCCTGTCCGGAGAAGAAGGAGGAACCGAAGAAGGAGCGCCGCGCTCCGCGTCCCTACCAGCCGCCGCCCTCCTGGCCGCCCGACGACAGCCGGATCCCCGGCAGCTACTGAGGATTCCCCCTGGACGTCTCCGCCGTCGCGATCCGGGCCGTCGCGATCCTCTCGTGTGCGATCGCGGGCGGCGTCTCGCTCGGCCTGTGGGGCGCGCTGGCCGCCGTGCCCGCGTCGATCGTCTGGTGGCTGGGGACGCGCTGGGCGTCGCACGCCACGACGGCCTGGGTGCTCGGCACGGCGGCCGTGCTCCACGCGTCGCTCGCCTGCACCGGCTTCCACAGCAACGACCTGCATCGCTACCTCTGGGAGGGGGGCGTCCAGCTGGAGGGGATCAATCCCTATACCACCGCTCCGGCGGATCCGTCCCTCGCGCCCCTGCGCGACGCGCGCTTCGCGCGCGTCGCGTACCCCGAGCTCCCCTCGCTCTATCCGCCGCTCGCCCAGGCGAGCTTCGCGCTGGCCGCGGCACTCGGATGGGACGAGCTCGACTATCGCAACGCGGTCCTGCTGCTCAGCTTCGGACTCACCGTGCTGGGAGTCGGGTGGCTGCGCGCCACCGGGCGCCCCGTCGGGAGAGTCGCCTACTACGCCTGGTGTCCGGCGGCGCTCGTCTCGGCCGCCGGAGGTCACGTGGACGTGCTGATGGCCGCGGCGCTGCTGGGCTTCGCGTGGTCGTGGGAGACGGGTCGCTTGCGCTGGGCCGCGGGCTGGCTCGCGGCGGCGATCCTGGCCAAGACCGCGGCGGCGGTCGTGCTTCCGTGGGCGCTGTGGCGCCGGCCGCGGGCCGTCGCGACGACGGCGTTGCCGATCCTCGCGCTCGGCTGTCTGCCCTACGCGCTGACCGGCGGCGTCGGCGGCTCGCTGCTCACCTTCGCGCGCGCGTTCCGCTTCAACGGCTTCGTCCATCCCGGGCTCGCGGCGCTCCTGGGCGACGCCGCGCCGCTGGCCGCCGCGCTCGCGCTGGCGGCCTGGGTCGCCTACCTGACCCTCCGCGAGGACGCTCCCGCGGACGCCGCCGCTCTGGCGCTGATCGGCCTGCTCCTGCTCTCGCCGGTCGTTCACTACTGGTATCTGACCTGGTACCTGGTGCTGCTGCCCGGAGTGCGCGGGCCCGTGCTCCGCGCAGGGGGGCTTGCCTGGGCGGCTTCGATCGCCGTCCTCGCGCCGATCTATCTCGCGATCGCGAACGGAGATGCGCTCCCGCCGATCGCTCCGCTCCAGGTCGCCGAGTTCCTGCCCCCGCTGGTCGCCGTCGCCGTGGCGGTCCGGCGCAGGCGGCGCGCGGCGGCGCGCGGCACCGAGTCCCTGGAGTTCTCGCTCCGTGCGGCGTGAGCGACGCATCGCCGTCGTGATCCCGGCGCTCGACGAGGAGGCGAGCCTCGGCCCCGTGCTCGACCGGGTGCCCGAGTGGGTCGACGACGTCGTCGTCGCCGACAACGGGTCGCGCGACGCCACGGCGCGCGTGGCGCGGGGGCGCGGTGCCGAGGTGGTGCACGAGGAGCGGCGGGGCTACGGAGCGGCGTGCGCGGCCGGGGTCGCGGCGCTCGCCGGCCGACTGCGGGACGCGGACGTCGTCGTCTTCCTCGACGCCGGCGGCAGCGACGACCCGGCCGAGATGGATCGGCTCGTGGATCCGGTGCTGCGGGAAGAGGCGGAGCTCGCGCTCGGCGTGCGTCGCGGTCGCGATCGCATGCCCCGCCATCAGCGCCTGGGGACGGCGCTGGTCGCCGGTCTGCTCGGACGCTGCTTCGGCGTCCGCGTCAGCGACCTCGGCCCCTACCGCGCGATCCGCTGGGAGACGCTCGCGGGGCTCGGGATGCGCGACCGGCGCTTCGGCTGGACGGCCGAGATGCAGGCCCGGGCCCTGCGCCAGGGACGCGCGCTGCGCGAGGTGTCCGTCGGGTGGCGTCCGGGCGCCGGCCGCTCGACGATCTCCGGAACCGTCCTCGGCTCCCTGCGCGCGGGCCGCGACCTGTGCCTCGCCGTGGGGATCCAGGCGTTCGCCGCGCGCGCTGAACGGATCGCCGCCGCCGCCCGCGCGCGGCGTCCGGGGGCTTCGCGGCGGACCCGCGTCAGCCCTCGCGCTCCGGCAGCGGACAGTACGCGCCCCCGGAGAAGCCCTGGGCCGCCACGTCGAAGCCGCGGTTGAAGCGCGCGCGGAAGTTCTCCCAGGCGATGGCGGCAGTCAGCTCGACCAGCTGCTCGTCGCTGAGATCCTCGCGCAGCCGCGCGACCAGGGCGTCCTCGACGTCGGCCGGCGTACGCGAGAGGCCCGCGGCGTAGTCGAGCACCGCCTTCTCCAGGCTGCTGAAGGCACTGCTCTCGCGATGGCGCGAGAGGTCGTGCAGCTGCTCCTCGGTGATACCGCTTGCTCTGCCGACGGCAGAGCCGATGTCGATTCAGAAGTGGCAGCCGACCAGCGATGCGACCTTGATCTGGGCCAGCCCCTTGAGCGCGGGCGGCACGGACTTCGCCCGGGCGATGCCGAGCTCGAACAGGCCGGCCGACCACATCACGGCGGGGCTGTGGGCCATGATGCGCAGCGGCTCGGGGACGCGACCGGCCGCGCGTGCCTTCGCGCCGCGGAACACCGCCCGCGTGAGCAGACCCGCGTCGCCGTCGCTCTTGCCGTCGATTCGCGCCATCCCGGATCCCCCTCCGTGTCCGCGCTCCGCTCCGGAGCGCGTGGTCTCAGTAGGCGTAGCGCCGTTGCAGGGCGCGCGAGCGTCGGGCGAGCACGGCGCTGCGCTCGGCGGGCCCGACGGCCGGCGTGTCGGACGGAAGCGCCGTCCGCAGGGCGTCGAAGGGCACGACGCGCAGCGAGGTCTTGGGCACCGCGTCCGCGAACAGGAAGCGCACCGCGAGTGTGCCGCGCTCGCAGCCCTCGGTGTCGAGCCAGTTGGGAACGCCCGGATCCCGGTGGGCGATCACGCCGCGGAACACGCCGTCGTCGTCCACCCGGGCCCAGTGGCCGTTCAGGGAGGTCTGGCGCGACCCGAACTCGAGCGTCTCCCACCAGAAGCTGGTCAGCGCCACGCTCCACATCCGGCAGCGCGGCACCGGGAACTCGACGATCACCGCCTCCTCCGGGGCGCAGGCGAAGGGACCCATGCCGTAGGACTGACCGTGGAGGCCGGGCCGATCGACGTCCTCGGACACGTCGAACATCAGCAGCGTGTTCCGGGCGAGCGAGAGCAACAGGCGGCTCACCTTGTCCCAGCAGCGGGCGCCCGTGTCGAGCCACTCGAAGAGTCGCTCGAAGCGCGCGCGCAGCTGCTCCGGCGAGAGCGGAGGAGGCGGATAGCTCGCCCCCTCTCGCTCGATCGTGAACACGCCCGGGCGCTCGGTCTCCCAGTCGTCGAAGTACTGGCGGACGAGCACGAAGCTCGCCTCGTCGTCCAGGCGCAGCCAGTTGCCCGGGCGCCGGTCGCGGGAGAGCGCGATCTCGAAGCGGCCCTCGGCGTCGCAGGTCAGGGCATCGCCCGCCAGGAAGGAGACCGTGCGCCAGCCGCCCTCGCCACCCGAGAGCGCCGGAATCCGCCCGTCGGCGAAGTGGCCGGTGTTGACCTGGAACTCGATCTGCTTCGCGGTTCCGCGCCAGCCCGCGATGCGATAGCTCGCATCGCCGCGGACGCGCGCCCAGGAGTAGTTGCAGTCGGGGTTGTCGAGCCCCCAGCTCATCGCATTCTCGATCATCCGGGCGAACACGGGATGGTCGGCGTCGTCGTGCTCGATGCACAGGCGAAGACCGGCGGCGAGGAAGCGGGTCAGGTAGCGCAGTCCGGCCACGCGCTGGGCGCCGCCCGTCGGCGCTCCCTCGCCGAGGACCAGCTCCGAGAGCGACTCGATCCGTCGGGAGAGATCCCGCCACAGCGAACCGACGTCGATCGCCTCACGGCTCATGGGGTTCCTCGCGCCGCGATTCTACCCCGCTGCCGGCTGCCGCCGCGCGCCCGGCGCGGGCGTTTGGAGGCCCGCCGGCGGCGGATTACCGTCGTCGCGAGCGATGGACGCCGCCGACGCCGCGAAGGACCTGGTGCTCGTAGGGGGCGGGCACGCGCACGTCCAGGTGCTGCGGCGCTGGATGATGGCGCCGATGGCGGGTGTGCGCGTCACGTTGGTGGTGGACCGGCCCGAGGCGATCTACTCGGGGATGGTGCCGGGCTTCGTGGCCGGTGACTACGCGCTGCACGAGCTCGTGATCGACACCGTTCCGCTGGCGCGGCGTGCGGGCGCGCGCGTGGTGCTGGCCGCGGCTACGGCGATCGATCCCGCCGCGCGGCGGATCGAGCTCGAGGGCCGCCCGTCGATCGCCTACGACGTGGCGAGCCTCGACGTCGGCGCCACGGTGCGCGGTCTCGATCTGCCCGGCGTGCGGGAGCACGCGCTGGCGACCCGGCCGATCGGGAGCTTCGTCGCGCGGCTGGAGAGCCGTCTGGAAGCGCTCGGCGAGAAGCCGCGCATCGCGATCGTCGGAGGCGGAGCGGCGGGGGTGGAGCTCGCCCTCACGCTCTACGCGCGTCTGCGCGCGACCAGCCGCACGCCCGAGCTGTCGCTGCTCACCGAGGGAGGCGATCTGCTCGAGGGTGCCGGACCGCTGGTTCGCCGCGCGGTCCGGTCCGCCCTGGCGTCGCGCGGCATCGGCCTTCGAACGGGCGCCCGGGTGACGGCCGTGCAGGCGGACGCGCTCGTGCTCGGCGCGGAGCGGCGAGAAGCCGATCTCGTGGTGTGGGCGACGGGCGCGGCCCCGCTGCCGTTTCCGCGGGGCCCCGGACTGCCCCTCGACGCGGAGGGCTTCGTGCGCGTCGCGCCGACGCTCGAGGTGGAGGGCTGCGCGGGCCTGTTCGCGGTGGGCGACTGTGCGTCGCTGGCCTTCGCGCCCTGGGTGCGCAAGGCAGGTGTGTACGCGGTGCGCGAGGGGTCGGTCCTCGACGCGAACCTGCGCGCGCGTCTGCGCGGCCGAGCGCTGCGCCGCTACCGCCCGCAGCGCGACTTCCTCACGCTGCTGAACCTCGGTGGCGGAGCGGCCCTGGGCGCGAAGTGGGGCCTGCCGCTCCGCGGACGGAGCGTGTTCCGGCTCAAGGACGCGATCGACCGGCGCTTCGTGCGCCGCTTCCAGGTGCTCGATCCGCGTGGAGCGCCCGCCCAAGCCTTCCCCGCCGCCGCGGCGATGGGCGCGGACGAGATGCCCTGTGGCGGGTGCGCGGCCAAGGTGGGGGCCTCGGCCCTCGCCCGAGCCCTGGCGCGGCTCCCGAAGCCGCCGGTGGACCCGAGCGTGCGCATCGGCCTCGCCGCTTCCGACGACGCGGCGCTGCTCGCCCTCCCGAGCGGCGACGCGCTGCTCGCGACGATCGACGCCTTCCGCGCGTTCACGGACGATCCGTGGTGGGTGGGTCGCATCGCCGCCGTGAACGCGGTGAGCGACGTGCTCGCGAAGGGAGGTCGCGCGCGCCATGCGCTGGCGCTGGTGAACGTCCCCGACCGGGATCCGCAGCGAGCCGAGGAGACGCTGTTCCAGGTGCTCGCGGGCGTGCGCGCGGCCCTCGATCCGCTCGGCGTCTCGCTGGTCGGCGGGCACACCACCCAGGGCGACGCGCTCTACGTGGGCCTGGCGGTGACCGGCGACGTCGATGGTGAGCCGCTCGCAGCGGGAGGCCTCGCCCCGGGACAGCGCCTAGTGCTGACTCGGCCGCTCGGCACCGGCGTGCTGCTCGCCGCGGACATGCGCGGTCGGCTGCCCGGCGCGCATCTGGCTCCGCTGCTCGAGGGAATGGCGCGGGCGAACGTCGACGCCGCGCAGATCGCCCGCGAGGCGGACGCGGCCGGCTGCACCGACGTCAGCGGCTTCGGACTAGCGGGTCACCTCGGCGAGCGTCTGCGCGCGAGCGGCGTCTGCGCGCGCGTGTTCGCCCGCGCGCTTCCGGTCTGGCCCGCCGCCCGGGCGCTGCTCGCCCAGGGCCTGCGCAGCACGTTCCACGAGCAGAACGCGGCAGGGCGCCCTGCGATCGCCTTCGCGGCGGACGTGGCGGAGCCGGACCGGGAGCTGCTCTTCGATCCGCAGACCTCCGGCGGGCTGCTCTTCGGAGTGGAGGCCAGGCGGGCAGCGGAGACGCTCGCAGCGCTGCGCGCGGCGGGGGACCGCGAGGCGGCGGTGATCGGAGTCGTGACCGCTCCGCGGGAGGATCGGGCCCTCTTCGAGCTGGTCTCCGGGGGTGAATCTTGACAAGCCCCGGAGCAGTGAGTACCCACGTTCGACCATGGCCAACGCGAATAGCCCGCCGGGCCCGTCCGGAGCGCCGGGCACGCCCCGCAACGTGAGCGTGGTGAGGATCGCGATCGTCGGCGTCGGCAACTGCGCCAGCTCCCTGGTGCAGGGCACGAGCTACTACCGCGGCGCCGATCCGGCGACGGCCGTCGGTCTGATGCACTGGGAGATCGGCGGCTATCGCCCCAGCGACATCGAGGTCGTCGCCGCCTTCGACGTCGACCTGCGCAAGGTGGGCAAGGACGTCGCCGAGGCGCTCTTCGAGAAGCCCAACTGCACGGCGGTGTTCTGCGACGGCGTGCCGAAGACCGGAGTGCTTGTGCGGATGGGCCGCGTACTCGACGGCATCGCCGACCACTTCGCCGACTACCCCGAGGACCGTCGCTTCCTGGTGTCGGATCAGGAGCAGGCGACGCGGGAGAGCGTGGTTTCGGCGCTGCGCGAGTCGGGCGCGGACGTCCTGGTGAACTATCTGCCCGTGGGCTCGGAGCAGGCGTCGCGCTTCTACGCCGAGTGTGCCCTGGAGGCGCGCGTCGCCGTGGTGAACTGCATCCCGGTCTTTCTCGCCAGCGATCCCGTCATGGCCGAGCGCTTCCGCGCGGCGGGCGTGCCGATCGTCGGTGACGACATCAAGGCCCAGCTCGGCGCGACCATCACGCATCGCACGCTGGTGGACCTGTTCGCCAAGCGCGGCGTGGCCGTCGACCGGACCTACCAGCTCAACACGGGTGGCAACACCGACTTCCTGAACATGCTCAATCGGGACCGCCTCGCTTCGAAGAAGGTGTCGAAGACCGAGGCCGTGCAGTCGGTCGCGGCGAAGCGGCTCGCCGAAGAGAACATCCACGTCGGACCCAGCGACTACGTGGCCTGGCAGAACGACAACAAGGTGTGCTTCCTGCGCATGGAGGGGCGCCTGTTCGGCGACGTGCCGATGAACCTGGAGCTGCGGCTCTCGGTCGAGGATTCGCCCAACTCGGCGGGGGTGGCGATCGACGCGATCCGCTGCGCGAAGCTCGCCGCCGACCGGGGGCTGGGCGGGTCGATCGAGGGCCCCTCGGCCTTCTTCATGAAGCACCCGCCGCGCCAGTGGAGCGACGACGAGGCCCACCGCCGTACCGAGGCCTTCCTGCGCGGCGAGGAGTTCTAGCTAGCGCTCCTGGGCGAGCTTGCCGGCCTGCTCCGCGGTCAGATGGCCCGCGCGGTAGAGCCAGCGGATCGTGTCGGCGTAGGTCTGCCGCCCGTCGCGGAAGGAGACTCCCAGCGCGTCGAGCGCCGGCGAGCGCACGGCGCCCGGCCACTGGGTGGCGAAGTCCATCGCCTCGCCGGAGAGCGGGAAGTCGAAGGGATAAACCGACTTCACCACGTCCCCTACGCGGCCCAGGAAGCGCAGCAGTGGGCCCGAGACCGGGACGCGGCGGACGCGGCGCCCGGTGAGCTCGTCCATCAGCGCGATCATGTCGCGCCAGTCGTGGTAGACGCCACTCACCACGTAGCGACCCGGCTTCGCCTCGGGACCCACGAGCGAGGCGATCACCGCCGCCAGATCGCGCACGTCCACCACCTCGAACCCGCTCGAGGTGTCGGCCATCAGCTCGCGCAGGAAGGCGCGGATGGTGTGGTTCCCCTCGCTGATTCCGGGGTCGTCGGGCCCGATCACCCCGGGTGGGTAGATGGTGCGGATCGGGGCGCCTTCGGACTGGAGTCGGCGCACGTAGGCCTCGCCCTCGGTCTTCGAGCGCGCGTAGGCGCTCGCGGCGACGGCGAGGGGGGAGTCCTCGGTGATCGGCGCCCCGGGCCGGAACAAAGCGCCCAGGCTCGAGACGTACACGATCGACTCGACGCCCCGCTCGCTGGCGCCGCCCACCACCAGCTCGACCGCCCGCAGGTTGGTGTCGCGCACCTCCTGGGCGCGGCGCGCCTCGATCGCGACCACCGCCGCCGCGTGCACCACCGCGTCGACCCCCTCGAGCGCCTCCGCCACGGCCGCGGCGTCGGTGACGTCGCCGACGATCACGTCGGGGAGCGGCCCGGGCCCGGAGAACACGCGCCGCGCCTTCTCGTCGCTGCGCGCCAGGAGCACCACTTCGTGCCCCGCGCCCTGGAGCGCTCGCGCCGCGTGGGAGCCGACGAAGCCGGTACCGCCGGTCACCAGGATCCGCATCGCGCGCAGTCTACCCGCCGCGGGGCGTTCCGCGACGCCGAAGCGTTATGATGCCCGGTCGAGCGGGTCCGGCGGGACCTCGGGGAGGCGCGAGCACGATGGGAGCGATCACCTGGACCGTCGGCGACGTCACGATCACCCGGATCCCGGAGATCGTCGTCGACCTCGAGGCCGCCGAGTTCCTGCTCGACGCGACGCCCTCGGCCCTCGACCCCCACCGGGAATGGCTCACGCCCCACTTCCTGACCGAGGAGGGTCGCCTCCGGCTCTCGATCCACGGCCTGGTGATCGACACGGGAGAGCGGCGGATCCTCGTCGACACCTGCCTGGGTCCCCACCCGATTCCCGGCTTCGAGGAGATTTCCGACGGCGCCGAGGACTTCCTCGCCGGGCTCGCGGCCGCGGGCTGCGCGCGCGAGACGATCGACGTCGTGCTGTGCACGCACCTGCACTTCGACCACGTCGGCTGGAACACGATGCGGGAAGGGGGTCGCCTGGTCCCCACGTTCCCCAACGCCCGCTATCTCTTCGCCCGCCGCGAGTGGGAGCACTGGTCCCAGGAGCCGCCCGGGCAATACACGGCCACCTTCGACGCGGCCGTCCGACCGGTCGTCGAAGCCGGTCTGGTCGAGCTGGTCGAGACCGATCACGCGATCTGCTCCGCCGTGCGACTCGTGCCCAGCGCGGGCCACACTCCCGGACACGTGTCGGTGGCGATCGCTTCCCGCGGCGAGCTCGCGCTCATCACTGGCGACGCCACGCACCACCCGGTGCAGTGGGCGGAGCCCGACTGGGGGATGGATGCCGACGTGGACGGCGCGGCCGCCGCGGCGACCCGCCACCGCCTGCGCGACGAGCTCGCGGACGCGCCCGTGCTCGTGATCGGCACCCACTACGCCCCGCCCTGCGCCGGTCATCTCGTGCGCGGCCCCCGCGGCGTCTGGTTCCGGGCGCAGCGCTAGACGACGGCAAGGGCCGGCGCAGCGGGGGTCGGCTGGATAGACTCGGCCGCCCTCCCGCGCTACGCCTGCACCGCATGGAGGGAGACGTGTCGGCTCCGGAAGAGCGAAAGGCCCCGAACGACTTCATCCGCAGCATCGTCGCGGCCGACGTCGCGGCGGGTCGCAACGGCGGGCGGGTGGTGACGCGCTTTCCGCCCGAGCCGAACGGACACCTCCACATCGGGCACACCAAGGCGATCTGCCTCGACTTCGGAGTTGCCGAGGAGAACGACGGCGTCTGCCACCTGCGCTTCGACGACACGAATCCGACGGCCGAGGAGGTCGAGTACGTCGACGCGATCAAGGCCGACCTGCGCTGGCTCGGCTTCGACTGGGAGGGCCACGAGTACTACGCGTCGGACTACTTCGACCAGCTCTACGCCTTCGCGGTGCAGCTCGTCGAGAAGGGGAAGGCCTACGTCTGCGATCTCAGCTCGGAGGAGATCGCCGCCACGCGCGGCACGCTCACCGAGCCGGGCATCCCCTCGCCCTACCGGGCGCGCCGCGTCGCCGAGAACCTCGACCTCTTCGAGCGCATGAAGAACGGCGAGTTCGAGAACGGCGAGCGGGTGCTGCGCGCGAAGATCGACATGGCCTCGCCAAACCTCGTGCTGCGCGATCCGATCCTCTACCGGGTCCACAAGCATCCCCATCACCGTACCGGCACGAGCTGGTGCGTGTATCCGATGTACGACTTCGCCCACTGCCTGTCGGACTCGATCGAGGGCATCACCCACTCCCTGTGTACGCTGGAGTTCGTCGATCACCGCGCACTCTACGACTGGATCCTCGACGAGCTGGAGGTGGAGTGCCATCCGCAGCAGATCGAGTTCGCGCGGCTCAATCTCTCCCACACCGTCATGAGCAAACGGGTGCTGCGCAGCCTCGTGGATCGCGGACTCGTCTCGGACTGGGACGACCCGCGCATGCCCACGCTCTCGGGGATGCGCCGTCGCGGCTATCCGCCGCAGGCGCTGCGCCGCTTCGCCACCGAGGTGGGCGTCGCCAAGCGCGAGAACACCATCCAGCTCGCGCGCCTGGAGGCTGCCGTGCGCGAGGAGCTCAACCGCACGGCGCCGCGGCGGATGGCGGTGCTGAATCCCCTGCGCGTCGTGATCGAGAACTATCCCGAGGACCGGGTCGAGATGCTCACGGCCGTCAACAATCCCGAGGACGCCTCGGCCGGGACGCGCGAGGTGCCCTTCGGCCGGGAGCTGTACATCGAGCGGGACGACTTCCTCGAGGATCCGCCGAAGAAGTTCTTCCGTCTGGCGCCCGGCCGCGAGGTGCGCCTGCGCTACGCCTACTTCATCACCTGCCGCGAGGCGGTGAAGGACGCCTCGGGCGAGATCGTGGAGCTGCGCTGCACCTACGATCCGGCGACGCGCGGCGGCGACGCGCCCGACGGGCGCAAGGTGAAGGGGACGCTGCACTGGGTCGCCGCGTCCCATGCCGTGACCGCCGAGATCCGCCTCTACGAGACGCTCTTCGCCGTGGAGGATCCCCTCGAGGTGCCCGAGGGCGGGGACTTCACCGCGAACCTGAATCCCCACTCGCTGGTCATGATGGACGGGGCGCGGCTCGAGCCCTCGCTCGCGAGCCCGGAGCCCGGGACGCGCGTCCAGTTCGAGCGCCACGGGTACTTCTGCGCCGACCCGGACGGGAGGCCGGGCGCCGACGTCTGGAACCGCGCCGTGACCCTGCGCGACACCTGGGCCAAGGTGAGCCGTCAGGGCTGACCGTCCGCGCCGGGGATCCGGAAGGCGGCTCCCTGCTGGGGGATCTGCGCGACGACCTCGCGCAGCTGTCGGGCGACGGTCACCGGATCGGCGAGCCAGGTGTCCGGCAGGCGGAACTCGTCGACCGCAGCGCCCGCCGGCAGCGCCTCCGCGAGCCGAGCCCGGTCCGCCGTCGTCGCCGGCGTCGCCGTCATCACCAGCCACAGGTCGGGCGTGCGGTGCTCCTCGGGCAGCTCGTCGATCGCGACCCGCAGCTCGAGGCCACCGTGGGTGACGCTCTCGGCTCCGGCGATCTCGATCAGCTCGGTCTCGAGGCTCGACCCGCCGGCGACGGCGAGGGGATCGAGGGACACGATCGCCGCCAGGTGCGGTCGGGGGCTGCCGAAGGAGGAGGCGGAGACCCGGGCCAGGTCGAGTCGCGTCCGCTCGACCCAGCGGTCGGCGACGTCCTCGGCCCCCAGCGCGGCGCCGATCCGCCGCGCCAGCGCGAACAGCCCATCGAGATCCACGGGATCGACGCGCAGGGCGGTCGCCTCGGGGGGTGTCTCGGGTGGCGCAGCGCCACGAGGGGGCAGGAGCACCAGCGACGGCGACGGCGCGGCGGACGCGTCTTCCCGCGGGAGCAGCCGCGACCCGAGGCCCATCTCGGTCAGGAGGGCGGTGGCCGGAGGATGCAGGGAAGCGACCGTGCGGGGCGCCTCCGGGGCGCACGCCGGCAAGGTCGCCCAGACGGCGAGCGCGGTCAGCCCGCTCGCCCGGGCCCAGGCGCGCAGCGCTGCCACGAACGGATCCGCGCGGCTACCTTTCCCCCGTGAGGTGACGGTCATGAGCAGCCTGTTATCGCGTGGCGTGCGTGGCCTCGCCATCTCGCTCGGAGTGGCGGTGCTCGGCGCCCTGCTTCCGACGGCGGCACTGGCGAAGGCGCATCTCTGGCGCTTCAGCGAGTTCTTCAGCAACTCCGACGGGTCGGTCCAGTTCATCGAGATGCAGGAGTGTTGCGGAAGCAGTGTGGAGGTGAACCTTCGCACTTGGGACCTCCACAGCAACGCGAACACCTACATCTTCCCGAACGGTCTCACCGGGGACACGGCCTACCAGCACCTGCTCCTCGCCACCCAGTCCTTTGCGGACCTGCCCGGGGCGCCCACCCCCGATTTCATCATTCCGCCCCAGTTCTTCGACCCCGCCGGCGACACGCTCACCTACCGGACCGTGGACACCGTGACGATCCCGGCGCATACGATGCCCGTGAACGGCACCGATTCCATCGACCGCTCCTTGGCCGTCCACACCAACGATCCCACGAACTTCGCCGGGATCACCGGTAGCGTCGTCGCCCCGTTCTCCGTACCGATGCTGTGGCCCCCGGCGCTCGTCGTTCTGGCGCTCGCTCTGACCGTGGCCGGATGGGTGCCGTCTCGTCGCTCCGTGCGCCGGTCGGCCTAGCG
>Ga0315553_10000064_pt1 | contig 82364 bp, 76 predicted proteins | sample SalMarSW160140MG_FD_203099 | JGI IMG/M metagenome (GOLD analysis project Ga0315553, IMG submission 203099) | Salt marsh sediment microbial communities from the Plum Island Ecosystem LTER, Massachusetts, United States - Salt Marsh Sediment SW1601-40 ... | reverse complement strand
TGGCCGGAATCGTAGCTCTGCTCCAACTGCGCGCGGTCCTGGAAGAGCTGCGACACGGCGGGAACGGAAAGCGCTGCGCCGACGACGAGCGCGATCAGCACCACGCCGACGGCGCTCAGCGCAACGATGCGCGCGCGCGCCTTGTGGCTCTGCTCGGTGAGGAAGAGAAGCCCAGTGGTCATCAGCGTGGTGATGACGGTCAGGCCCCAGGCTGCGCGTGAAAAGGAGAGGAAGATGCCGGTGAAGATCACCAGCGCGAGGACACCGCTCTTCAACGCCGAGGCGGCTGGCCGCGTCAGCGCGCGGCGGACCAGCACCGCGAAGGGGAAGATCAGAAACGGACCGAAGACGTTCGGATCCTGAAAGCCGCCGGTGGCGCGGTCGAACTTCGTGAACATCTCTCCGGTCAGGCCGGCATAGCCGACGATGCCGAGAAGCGCAGTGAAGAGCGCCGCCGCGATCCAAGCGGAGACGATGGTATTGAGGCGCGTCCGGTCTTCGCCGATCAGCGAGGCGTAGAAGCAGGAGCTGAAAGCGAGAAATGCCGTCACCGCGTAGTACATCGGCTGCGTGGAAAACTGCTTCGCCTGCGTCGCCGCCATGACGCCGCCGGCGAGGAAGAGCAGCATCAAAACGACGAGCGGGCTCACCGCGCGCGGAATGCGCAGGCCGATGAGCATCCAGCCGGGGATCAGGAGCGCGAGGAAGAGGTCGTAGGGCGCCGGCTCGAAGATGACGAAGCCACCGAGGAAGACGGCGAGCCAGAGCAGCGTGTCGGCGGTCGCCTTCGTCGGCAGTCCGGTCGGTCGGCCCTCGAGCGGCGCGGGCGCCACCCAGGTCCAGCTCAAAAGGCGTTCTCCGTGTTCAGCAGCCGGAACGGCGTGAGCGCCAGGATGTAGAGGTCAAAGATGACCGACCAGTTTTCGATATAATAAAGATCGTGCTCAACGCGCCGCTCGAGCTTCTCCGGCGTGTCGGTCTCGCCGCGCCAGCCGTTGACCTGCGCCCAGCCGGTGATGCCGGGCTTCACGCGGTGGCGGGCGAAGTAGCCATCAACGACCTGCTCGTAGAGGCGGTCGGCGGCCTTGGCCTGGAGTGCGTGCGGACGCGGCCCGACCAGCGAGAGATTGCCCTTGATGGCAACGTTGATGAGCTGCGGAAGCTCGTCGAGGCTGGTCTTGCGGATGAAGCGGCCGACGTGCGTGACGCGGGGGTCGTCGCGGGTGGCGAGCTTCTCGGCGTTCTCGTCCGTCATGTCGACGTACATCGAACGAAACTTGAAGATCTCGATCAGCTCGTTGTTGAAGCCGAAGCGCTTCTGCCGGAAGAACACCGGGCCGCGGCTGTCGAGCTTGATGGCGATGGCGACGGCGAGCATGAGCGGCGAAAAGAGCACGAGCAGAAGAGAGCCGACGATGCGATCGAAGCACGCCTTCGCGACGCGGTCCCAATCGGCGATCGGCTTGTCGTAGAGGTCGAGGAACGGAACCGAGCCGACATACGAGTAGGAGCGCGGCCTAAAGCGCAGGCGACTCGATCCCGCCGAGAGGCGGATGTCGACCGGCAGCACCCAGAGCATCTTCAGGAGCTTGACCAGGCGTTCTTCCGCCGCCATCGGCAGCGCCACGATCAGCATGTCGATCTCGGCCTGGCGGCCGAACTCGAGCAGCTCGTCGATGCGGCCGAGCTTTGGCAAGCCTTCCGCGAGTGCTGGGACACGTGCGCTGTCGCGGTCGTCGAAGATGCCGCAGATGCGGATGTCGTTGGTCGGCTCGCTGCGCAGCGCGCGAACGAGCTCCACGGCCTCGGGGCCGCCGCCGACGAGAACGGCGCGACGCTCGACGACGCCGGTCGTCCGCCAGCGGGTGATCAGCCGGTCGAACATCACGCGCAGCAGCGTCAGAACAAGAAGGCCGCCGATGAACCAGCTCGCCAGCCAGACGCGTGAGAAGTCCTCGCCGATCTTGAGGAAAAAGAGGACGAGCGTGAAACAGCCGAAGACCGCGGCCCACACGCCGGCGCCGCGGCCGACTTCGGCCGCCTTGCCGCGATAGTCGCCGATCGAATAGCCGTTGAACGATCCGATCAGGAAGACGGTCGTCGCGGGAACGAAGATCGAAGCGAGAATGTACCCGAGGTGGCCGGCGTCACCTGCTTCCACGTAGATGCTGAAGATCGCGACGCTCAGGACGGCAAGACTGGCAAAGTCCGCCAAGCGGCCGAGCCCGGAAAGAAGGCCCGGCGTGACGGTGCGATGCTTGAGGGTGGCGGCGACCTGAGCGGCGGCAACGTTGAGGGGCGTGTGACCGGGCGCGTACGGGGGAACGGGTTCCCGCGTACTGAAAGCTCCGCTCGTGTCGGCGATCGTCATGGCCTCGGACCTACCCGCCTTAAGTCCCCCGCCTGGATTGGGTGCCCCGGTGACCGAAAAGAATCAATTTTATCCAAGCTTTAAGGTTACCGAAGCCTTGTCAGAAGAGGCTCTCCCGCACGTAGATCGTGTCACCCGGGCGGATCGGCTCGATCACCGGGATGCGCGCCTCGTAGAGCTTTCCGTTGATGGTGCGGCTGACGCGGACGACGCGCTTGTTGGCGCGGTCGGTGAAGCCGCCGGCGACGGCGACGGCGGTCTCTGCGGTGAGGCCGGGGACGTAGGGATACTGGCCCGGAGTGCCGACCTCGCCGAGCACGAAGAAGGGGCGATAGGTGGCGACTTCGACCGTCACGTCGGGATCGCGAAGATAGCGCGTCGCGAGACGCGCCTCGATGTGCTGGGCGACCTGGTCGACGGTCAGGTCGCTCGCACCGACGTCGCCGATCAGCGGGAAGGAGATTTGCCCAGCCTGGTCGACCTCATAGATGTTGGTCAGGCTCGGCTGGTCGTAGACGACGATGCGCAGCCGGTCGCCGGCCCCGAGGCGATACGGCCCGGAACCGACCGTGGCGGGCTCGACGAGAGTGGCGCGATCGGTGCAGCCGGCCATCAACGCGGCAAGACCCGCCAAAAGGAGAGCAGCGAAAAGACGCAAGCGAATCATGGATTTCATCCGGCGGACCGAAGTGCGGGGCTGGGCATCCAGACTGCATTTCTATGGTTAATGCGCTGCTAATTGCGATTGACGATAGTTGGCGAGCGTTAACGTCCCCCTAACCATGACTCGGTCTAGTCTCGCGGCCGAAATTTCGGAGCACCGGGATGGCGGAAATCGGCGAAACAGAGCTCGACCTGCGCGTTTTGTGGCAGGCTCTGTGGCGCCACGCCTGGCTCCTGGTGCTGCTCGCCGTGTTTGCCGCGGTCGCCACCTATATCGGGCTCAGCTTCGTCAGCCCGCTCTACACGGCCGACACGCGCATCCTCATCGAGCAGAGGGAATCGCCGCTGACGCGTCCGGTCGACGCGACGGCGAGTGCGTCGACCGATTTCGACGAATCGGCGATCCAAAGTCAGGTCGAGGTGCTCAGGTCGCGCGAGATCGCCGACGCGGTGATCGACAAGCTCAATTTGACGAGCAGGCCTGAGTTCGATCCTGCCAGCAAGCCGTCGGCCATCGATTCGTTGCTGATCGCTATCGGGCTTCGCGACAACCCGACCGACGCGACGATCCATCAGCGCGTCATGGAGAGCTACTTCGAGCGCCTGTCGGTATATCCGCTGCAGAAGTCGCGGGTGATCGGCGTCGAGTTCTCGGCTTCCGACCCGATCCTCGCCGCGGAGGTTGCCAACGCCGTCGCCGACGCTTTCGTCAGCCTGCAGCAGGATGCCAAGCGCCAATCAGCCGTCGCGGCGACGGAGTGGCTGCAACAGGAGATCGAGCGGCTGCGCGGGCGCGTCGCCGACGCGGAGCAGGCGGTCGCCGACTACCAGACGAAGCACGGGCTCTTCGACGTCGACAGCGCTGGCCAGAACAGTGGCGAGAGCCTGTCGACGCAACAGCTCGGCGACATCAATTCCGAACTGGCGCGGGCGCGGGCCGCGCGGGCCGAGGCGCAGGCGCGCGCCGATCTCGTGCAGAAGCTCCTCGACGACGGCGGCTCGCTCGACTCTTCGGAGGAGGTGCTGAACTCGCAGCTGATCCAGCGGCTACGCGAGCGCCAGGTGGCGCTGCAAGCGCAGATCGCCGAGCTTTCGACGACGCTGCTTCCCGGGCATCCGCGCATCCGTGCGCTCGAAGGCCAGGTCGCCAATCTCGACGCGCAGACCCGCGACGAGGCGCGCAAGGTGCTGGCGTCGCTGCAGACGGCGGCGCGCATCGCGCAGGCGCGGGAAGAGTCGCTCGTGAAGAGCCTCAACGAGGCGAAAGGCGACGTCTCCCGCTCGAACGATCAGGGCATCGAGCTGCGCGCACTTCAGCGCGAGGCGACGGCGCAGCGCGATCTCCTGGAATCGTTCCTGTCGCGCTACCGCGAAGCGGCGGCGCGCACCGACGCGAATTACTTGCCGGCGGATGCGCGCATCATCTCGCGCGCCGTGCCGCCGCAGAACCCGTCCTTCCCGAAGAAGACGATGATGTCGATCGCGGCCGCCATCGCGGTGTTGCTGATCGGATCCGCCGTCGTGCTCCTGCGTGAGTTCATGTCTGGCCGCGCCTTCCGCGTGCTCGGCTTTGCCGCCGCGGGCGCCGGCGGCGGCTTCTTGCAGCTTTCGGCGAGCAAGCCCGATCCCAAGCTGCGCGAGTCGCACCGCGCATCGATCGAGGACGCCGGGCCGGACGACGAATACGAAGACGACGAGCCGCCGGTCGAGGAAGTGGCGCCGGTGGCGGATCGTGAGGAGGAGCGCGCGGCGGCCGTGCAAGAGGAGGAGGCGGAGCCGATCATTCCCCCGCCACCGAGGCACGAAGGAAGCCCCGAGACGACGGAGCTCAGCGGAATCATCTCCGACCCCGGGACAAGGCTTGCGCTCTTCGTCGGCGCCGGCGGCGGCGAAGGGGTAGGGGGGATCGCCTTCTCCTCGGCGCGCCAGGCCGCCAAGCAGAGGCTCCGCTGCATCGTCATCGACATCGGGCGCAGGCCCTCCAGGGTGCTCGGCACCGAGCGCCCCGGCCTTTGCGATCTTCTGGCGGGCACGGCGTCGTTCGGCGAGGTCATCCAGCGCGACGACCGAGCGCGGGTGCACCTCATTCCTTATGGTCCCACGGGCCAGGCGCCGCCGCTGCAGCGCATGCAGCTCGTCGTCGCCGCGCTCTCTCACTCCTACGACAAGGTGCTCATCGTGGCCGACAGGCTCGACGATTGGCCGGACGAGTATCTGAAGCCCGATGTCGCCGCCATCGTCTGCGACCCGGACACGACCGAGCGTCTGCGCACCGCGGTCTACGACACCGCGCTTCAGCGTGGAGCGAAGAGCGCGGTCATCGTGCGCTACACCAGCGACCTCGATCTTAGCGGCGAGGAAGAAAGCGCCGCGGCCTGAGGCGTGTTGGAACCGCCTCGCCGATGTCACGTCACGCTCTGATCCGCGCCGCGCTCGAGGCGCTCTCGGTCGCGCGCGCGCCGAGCTGGCTGCCGCGCCCGGCTGATGCGTCCGGCTTCGTGGTGACGCTGCATCACGTCGCGCCGGCGTCGAGCGCGGCATTCAAGCCGAACGCGCTTCTTTCCATCACGCCGGAATTCCTCGACAGCCTGCTCGGGCATTTCGCCGCTGAGGGCTGGCGATTCGTCTCCGTCGACGAGATTACGGCGCCGGGCGCAGCCGATCCGCGCCGGATCGCGGTCACACTCGACGACGGCTATCGCGACAACCGCGACTACGCGCTGCCCGTGTTCCAGCGGCATGGAGTGCCGTTCACGATCTTTGTCTGCCCGGGCTTTTCGGACCGCACCTCGGAGCTTTGGTGGGAGGCGCTCGAGCGCATCATCGCCGCGACGGACTCACTCGAAGCGCCGGGCGGCCGAGGCGAGCTTTCGACGCGAAGCGTCTTGGAAAAAGATCAGGCGTTCCAGGTCTGGCGACACTGGCTCACCGTCGAAGCGGACGAGGCGCGGCAACGCGAAGCGATACGCGCTCTCTCCACCAAGCACGGCATTGACCTCGCGGCGCTCGCCCGTGACCTCGTCATGGATTGGGAAGAGCTTGCGGGGATCGCCGCCGAGCCGCTTTGCTCTATCGGCGCGCACACGATGACGCATCCGGCGCTGGCGCGGCTTTCGCGCGAGGCGGCTCTGCGCGAGATCACGGAGAGCATCGACGCCATAACCGCATTGCTCGGGAAGCGGCCGACGAGCCTTGCCTTCCCCTATGGCTATCCGGCAGCCGCCGGCCCGCGCGACGCGCTTCTGGCGGAGGAGGCGGGGCTTCGCGCCTCGTTCACGACGCAGCCCGGCTACATTCCCGCCGCAGGCTCACGCCACGGCCTGCCCCGCGTCTCGATCAACGGCCTCTTCCAGACGCTCAGGTTCCACGACGTGCTCCTGTCGCCGGGCCTCTGGGCGCTCAGGAACAGACTCCGGAAAGCACGCTAGGGTTTTCGCTTTTCCGGCCTTTGCATCCACGCGATAAGCGCGCCCGCCGGCACGATCCAGATCGTGCCGGCGATGACGAAGAAGACGAGCTGTGTGAGGCCCGAAGCGCCGGGAAGCCTGGCGGCGGCGACGGTCATCGCGGTCAGGGCGTAGAGGCTGACGAACACGACGAGGACGATCGTCCCGACGAGCTTTTTCAGGCGCTGCGGCATTCGCCGGTGCTAAGGCGCAGGGCCGGGCGCCGCAAGCGGAGCCTCTCGCGACGGGGTGTCGCGCGCCGCCGGCTTGCCGCCCCGAACCACGGTTCCTAAGGAGAAGGATGGTCGCGATCTCAGCCACTACCGAAGGGTCCGCCGACACGGCCGTGGCGGAGGCCCGCGGGCTGCGCAATTGGCTGCTCTTCCTGATCCTGCTCGTCTTCGCCATGGTCATGGTCGGCGGCGCGACGCGGCTCACCGAGTCCGGCCTTTCCATCACCGAATGGAATCTCGTTACCGGCGCGCTGCCGCCGCTCAGCGACGACGGCTGGCAGACGGAGTTCGATCTCTATAAGCAGAGCCCGCAATACGAGATCCTGAACCGCGGCATGAGCCTTGCCGACTTCAAGACCATCTACTGGTGGGAGTGGGCGCATCGCGAGCTCGGCCGCTTCATCGGTCTCGTGTATATCGCCGGCTTCTTCTGGTTCGTCGGCAGGCGAAGCGTGCCGCTTCGAACGGGGGTGACCCTCGCCGGCGTCGGCGTTCTGCTCGGGGCGCAGGGCGTCGTCGGATGGATCATGGTCGCTTCGGGGCTCGAGCCCGGGATGTCGGCAGTCGCGCCACTCAAGCTGACGCTGCATCTTCTCCTTGCCGGCCTGCTCTATGCGTCGCTCATCGCGCTCTATGTGCGGCTTGGAGGAGCCCCACGCGAGCCTGCGTGGACCGGGCGACGGTTGGCAGCGCGCGCGCTCGTCGTGCTGACCTTCGTGCAGATCGCGCTCGGCGGGCTCGTCGCCGGACGCGACGCCGGACTCGTTTACGACACCTGGCCGCTGATGGACGGCCGCCTCGTGCCGAAGGGGCTCGGGATGATCGAGCCTCTGTGGCGCAACCTCTTCGACAATCTGACGACGATCCAGTTCAACCACCGGCTCGGCGCCTACGTCCTTGCCGCGGCGATCTTCGCCTACGCCATTGGGATCCGGCGCGCCGGGCCGGTGGCGTTCAGGCGGGGGATGCTCATGGCCCTGCTCGTTCTGGTGCAGTTGTCGCTCGGGATCGCGACGCTGCTCGAGGCGGTGCCGGCCGGGCTCGCGCTCGCGCATCAGGGGGTCGCGATGATCCTGCTTCTCGTGCTCGTGTGGAACGCAAGCGTCTTTTCGCGCGAAGCGACTTAGTCTGAAGGCACAAGGAGCGTCGCGTCGGGCGCGAGCTTTTCGCCCTCGATCGTTACGCGATTGCCGACGACCTTCGCGTGCCCGCCCGCCACAAGCTTCAGCGCCAGCGGATAGAGCCGGTGCTCGACGCTAAGCACGCGCGCGGCAAGCGCGTCGGGCGTGTCGCCTGGGAGCACGGGCACGGCGCCTTGCGCGACGATCGGCCCGGCATCGACCTCGGCCCGCACGAAATGCACGCTCGCGCCGTGCAGCCTGACGCCGGCGGCAAGCGCGCGTTCATGCGTGTCGAGGCCGGGGAAGAGGGGGAGAAGCGAGGGGTGGACGTTGAGGATGCGGTTCTCCCAGGTGGCGACGAAATGTGCCGACAGGAGCCGCATGAAGCCGGCGAGGCAGATGAGCTTGATGCCCGCATCGCGAAGCGCCTTGTCGAGCGCCGCCTCGAAATCGGCCTTCGTCTTGAAGGCCCGGCGATCGACCGCGTTGGCGGAAATCCCGGCATCGCGCGCGCGGGCGAGGCCGGCGGCGTCGGGATTGTCGGAAAGCACGAGGGCGATCTCGGCGGGATAGCGCTCGCCTCCTGCGGCGGCAATCAGCGCGGCGAGATTGCTGCCGCGCCCCGAAATCAGAACGGCGACTTTCCGCTTGGTTTCAGCCATCGAGGTCAAGACGGCCGGTGAACGCGACGGCGCCGGTCTTGCGCGGCGCGATACGGCCGAGCGTCGTCACCGTTTCGCCGTGGCGCTCGAAGATCACGGTCGCGGCTGCCGCGGCCTCCTCTGCGACGACGACGACCATGCCGATCCCGCAGTTGAAGGTGCGCAGCATCTCGGCCGGCGCCACCGGGCCGGAGAGCCATTTGAAGACCGGCGGCACATCGATCGCCGCAAGGCCGATCTCGGCGGCAAGGTCGTCGGGGATGACGCGCGGCACGTTGTCGACGAGCCCACCGCCGGTGATGTGGGCGAGCGCCTTCACGCCGCCCCCCTCCCGAATAGCGTCCTCGCGGATCGCGTCGAGGCAGGCGCGCACGTAGATGCGCGTCGGCCGAAGCAGCGCCGCGCCGAGCGTCGTATCGGGCGCGAACGGCGCTGGATCAGACCAGTGGAGCCCGCTCATCTCGACAACGCGGCGCGCCAGCGAGAAGCCGTTCGAATGAAGGCCGGCCGAGGCAAGGCCGAGGATCACGTCGCCGGCTTCGACGTCGCGCGGCAGGATCTGGTCGCGCTCCACGGCGCCGACCGCAAAGCCGGCGAGATCGTAGTCGCCTTTGCCGTAGAGCCCCGGCATTTCCGCGGTCTCGCCGCCGACGAGCGCGGCACCGGCGATGCGGCAGCCCTCGGCGATGCCCTCGACGATCGTCGCCGCCTGCTCGACGTCGAGCGCTGAGGTGGCGAAGTAATCGAGGAAGAAGAGCGGCTCGGCGCCCTGCACGACGAGGTCGTTCACGCACATCGCCACGAGATCGATGCCGATCGTGGCGTGCTCGCCGCTGTCGATGGCGATCTTGAGCTTGGTGCCGATGCCGTCGGTCGTCGCGACCAGGACGGGATCGCGGAAGCCGGCGGCCTTGGTATCGAAAAGCGCGCCGAAGCCGCCGAGCCCGCTCAAGACGCCGGGCCGTGTCGTTGCGGCCGCGGCCGGCTTGATGCGCTCGACCAAACTCGTCCCGGCGTCGATATCGACCCCAGCGTCGCGGTAGGTCAGGGTATTGCGTTCGCTCGGCATTGTGGCTAGCGCCTAGTGCGCCGGCTGAGGGATTGCAAGAAACTCCGGAGGTTTCGTCGGCGGACGCGCATTGCTTCCTCGTTTGCGCGCCGCTGTCATGCCAAGGCGCCATCTTTGACCCTACCGAATTTCATCACCATCGCCCGCCTGATCGGCGTTCCGCTGATCGTCTGGCTGATGATCGCCGACCGCTATTTGGCGGCGACGGTCCTGTTCATCCTCGCCGGCCTTTCCGACGCCGCCGATGGGTTCATCGCCAAGCGCTTCGGCGCCACCTCGGAGCTCGGCGCCTATCTCGATCCGGTCGCCGACAAGGCGCTTCTCGTGTCCGTCTTCCTCACGCTCGGATTGAAGGGCGCGCTGCCGGCTTGGCTGATCGTGCTTGTGGTGAGCCGCGATCTCTTCATCATTGGCGGTATGCTGCTGGCCTATGTCCTCAGCAATCCGATGGCGGTACACCCGCTGTGGGTGTCCAAGGTGAACACGGTGGCGCAGATCGTCCTCATCGGCCTGGTTCTCGGCGAGCGCTCTGGCGCGGCGGCCTTCGGACCGCTGGTCGGAGTCGTGGTGGTCGCCGCAGCGGCGCTGACCGTGGCCTCTGCCGGGGCCTATCTGGCCCAATGGGTGCGGCACATGGCCGGAGGGCCAAGCGAGCCGGGACCGGGCGAGCCGGATTCGGGCGATATGGGGCCAGGCGCGCCATGAACCTTCGCGTACAAGCAGCCTTCTGGCTGGGCGCGCTCGCCTTCCTGCTCCTCTTCCTCTGGGTGTTCAGCGGAATCCTTCTCCCCTTCATCATGGGGATGGCGCTCGCCTATCTGCTCGACCCCATCGCCGACCGGCTCGAGCGCGCCGGCATGAGCCGGCTTTGGGCGACGATCACCATCGTCCTTCTCTCCGTGCTCGTATTCGCGCTCGTGGCGCTAATCGGCATCCCGCTTCTGGTCGGGCAGCTTTCGGCGTTCCTCGAGAAGCTGCCCGTCTATGCGGCCGAACTAAAGGCGCTCGGGAACAGCTTCTTCGAGACGCGGATCGGGCAGTATTTCAAGACGCAAAACGGCGGCGGCCCGAGCGTCGACCAGATCGTCACGCAAGGCGCCTCGTGGGCCGCAACGGTGCTCGCCTCGGTTTGGGCGGGCGGACAGGCGCTGATCAGCGTCATCAGCCTGATCGTGGTCACGCCCGTCGTCGCCTTCTACATGCTCTTCGACTGGGATCGCATGATCGGGAAGATCGATGCGCTGCTGCCGCGCGAGCATGCCGAGACGATCCGGCGGCTTGCGCGCGACGTCAACGAGGCGATCGGCGGCTTCATTCGCGGGCAGGGCGCGGTTTGCCTGCTTCTCGGCCTCTTCTACGCCATCTCGCTGTCGGTGGTCGGCCTCAATTTCGGCTTCCTGATCGGCTCGCTTGCGGGCGTGATCAGCTTCATTCCCTATGTCGGCTCGATCGTCGGCTTCTTCCTCTCCGTCGGCGTCGCGCTGGTGCAGTTCTGGCCGGACTGGATCTGGGTCGGCGTGGTCATCGGCATCTTCGCCGTGGGCCAGTTCCTGGAAGGCAACATCCTGCAGCCGCGGCTCGTCGGCTCGTCGATCGGCGTGCATCCGGTCTGGCTCATGTTCGCGCTTTTCGCGTTCGGCTCGCTCTTCGGCTTTGTCGGCGTTCTTCTCGCCGTCCCGGTGACGGCGGCAATCGGCGTGCTCGTGCGCTTCGCGGTCGAGCGCTACCGGCTGAGCGCGCTCTATCTCGAACGGGGTGAGGTGCCGCCGAAGCGGTTGCCCAAATGACGATGTCCGATCCGACGCAGCTGCCGTTGGTCCTGCCGCACGCCCCGAGCCTCGGGCGCGAGGACTTCATGGTGGCCGCGTCGAACCGCGACGCCTTGAAACTGATCGAAGCATGGCCCGACTGGCCGTCGCAGGCGGTGCTGCTAACCGGGCCGTCGGGATCGGGCAAGACGCATCTCGCGCATATTTGGGCGGCGCGCGCCGGCGCGGAGATCGTCGATGCCGCCGCGCTTGGCACCGATGCCGTGCTGCCGCTTTCCTTCGGCCGCTCGATCGTGGTGGAGGATGTGCCGGAGACCGACGTGCCGGAAGCGGCGCTCTTCCATCTCTTCAACCGGGTGCGCGAGCACGGCGGCTCGCTGCTGGTCACGTCGCGGAGCCGCGCGGAGGAGTGGCGGGTCCGGCTTCAGGACCTGCGCTCGCGCCTCAGGCTCGCCACGCCAGTGGCGCTCGGGGCGCCGGAGGACGGACTTCTCCGCCTCGTCCTGGTCAAGCTCTTCGCCGATCGCCAGCTCCTAGTCGAGAAGCCCGTGATCGACTATCTCGTCGCCCGGATGGAACGCTCCCTCAGCGCCGCCGTCGAGCTCGTCGATACGCTCGACCGGGCGGCGCTTTCCGCCGGGCGCCGAATTACCCGCCCGATGGCCGCGGAAATCCTGGTGCAATCGGCCGAGGCGTTTGCGGAACAGCAAGAACTGTCATCATAATGACAAGCCGCCGGCCGATGAGGAGCCGGCGTTGGACCATGTCGTGAGCGAAGCTGCCGCCAAGATTCCGCCTTCCCGGGTCGTCGAAGCCGAGCCCGCGTTTCGGCTCGACCCGGAGCTGGCAGAGAGCCCGTCGCGTTTCATTAACCGCGAGATATCGTGGCTCGAGTTCAACCGGCGCGTGCTGGAGGAATCGGAGAACCTGAACCATCCGGCGCTCGAGCGTCTGCGCTTCCTTTCGATCTCCGGCAACAATCTCGACGAGTTCGTCATGGTGCGCGTGGCAGGCTTGGCCGGCCAGGCGCGCGAGCTCATCGCGACCCGCAGCGACGACGGCCTATCGCCCGCCGAGCAGCTTCGCGCCATCGATGCCAAGGTCAGCGAGCTCGTTCTGCAGCAGCACACCAACTGGAAGACGCTGCGCGAGGAGCTCGCCAAGGCCGGCATCGTCATCGTGCCCGCCGACGCGCTCAACGAGGAAGACTTCAATTGGCTCGAGGGCCACTTCCTCGATTCCATCTTCCCGGTGCTGACGCCGCTCGCGATCGACCCGGCGCACCCGTTCCCGTTCATCCCGAACCTCGGCTTTACCCTCGCGCTGCATCTCGTTGGGGCGAAGGGGAGGGCAATGCAGGCGCTTCTGCGCTTCCCGCTCAGCCTCGAGCGCTTCATCCAGCTACCGCGCAAGGACGACGCCGATCCCGTGCGCTTCGTGCTTCTCGAAGATGCCGTGAGCCTTTTCATTCCACGTCTCTTCCCCGGCTACGAGGTGAGCGGGAAGGGCGCGTTTCGGCCGATCCGCGACTCCGACATCGAGGTGGAGGAAGAGGCGGAAGACCTCGTCAGGTTCTTCGAGCGGGCGCTGAAGCAGCGGCGACGCGGCGTCGTGATCCGGCTGGAGATCGAGGAAGGCATGCCGGAATCGCTGCGCGAGTTGGTGCAGCGCGCGCTCGCGGTCACCGACGCCGAGATTCACATCATCCCCGGCATGCTCGGCATCGAAGCCGTCTCGCAGCTCGTCGGCGTCGACCGTCCGGACCTGAAATTCGAGCCCTATACGCCGCGCTTCCCCGAGCGCATCCGCGAGCACGGCGGCGACTGCTTCGCGGCGATCCGGCAGAAGGACATCATCGTCCACCATCCCTACGAGTCCTTCGACGTCGTGGTGCAATTCCTGCGCCAGGCGTCCCTCGATCCCGACGTCGTGGCGATCAAGCAGACGCTCTACCGCACGTCCAACGACTCTCCGATCGTGAAGACGCTGATCGAAGCGGCGGAAGCTGGGAAGTCGGTGACGGCATTGGTGGAACTCAAGGCGCGCTTCGACGAGGAGGCCAACATCCGCTGGGCGCGCGACCTGGAGCGCGCCGGCGCGCAGGTGGTCTACGGCTTTATCGAGCTCAAGACCCACGCCAAGCTGTCACAGGTGGTGCGGCGCGAGTCCGGCGGCCTCGCAAGCTACGTGCATGTCGGCACCGGCAACTATCACCCGCAGACCGCGCGCATCTATACGGACTTGAGCTACTTCACCGCCGATCCGGTGCTCGCACGCGACGTGGCGCGGGTCTTCAACTTCATCACCGGCTACGCGCCGCCGCAGGATCTGAAGCGCATCGCCGTTTCGCCCTACACGCTACGTGCGCGCATGCTGGAGCATATCGAGGCGGAGATCGCATATGCCAAGGCGGGGCGGCCGGCGCACATCTGGATGAAGCTGAACTCGCTCGTCGACGGCGAGATCATCGACGCGCTCTACCGCGCGAGCCAGTCCGGCGTCGAGATCGACCTCGTGGTGCGGGGCATTTGCTGCCTGAGGCCGCAGGTGCCGGGTCTCTCCGACAATATCCGTGTGAAGTCGATCGTCGGGCGCTTCCTGGAGCATTCACGGATATTTTGCTTCGGCAACGGCCACGGCCTCCCCTCCGACGAGGCGATCGTCTATATCGGCTCCGCCGACATGATGCCGCGCAATCTCGACCGTCGCGTGGAGACCATCGTGCAACTCGTGAACCCGACCGTCCACATGCAGGTGCTCGACCAGATCATGGTGGCGAACTTCAGGGATAATGAGCAGAGCTGGGAGGTGCTGCCGGACGGGACCTCGCAGCGGATTCATCTGAAGGAGGGCGAGGAGCCCTTCAACGCGCACCGCTACTTCATGACCAATCCGAGCCTCTCCGGCCGCGGGCGGTCGCTGAAATCGTCCTCACCGCGTGCTTTCTCGCCGCTCGCCAGCGGCTGAGCCGCAGGTCGCGCAGGGGCGCATCCCCCGCCGCGCCCCAATCGGAGTCATCGACATCGGGTCGAACTCCGTGCGCGTGGTCGTTTACGAAGGCCTCGCACGTTCGCCGACGCCGCTCTTCAACGAGAAGGTTCTCGCCGGTCTCGGCGCGGGTGTGGCCGAGACGGGGCGCCTCGACCCCGGCGCCGCCGAGAAGGCCCGCGCCGCGATCCGCCGGTTCACGGCGCTCGCCCGTCAGATGGGCGTCGAGGATCTCGACGTCGTGGCGACCTCGGCGCCGCGCGAAGCCGCGGACGGGCCGGCGTTCATCGCCGAGGTGGAGGCGATTTGCGGCGCGCCGGTGCGGTTGCTTTCGGGCGACGAAGAGGCGCGGATGGCGGCGTTCGGCGTCGTCGCCGGCTTCAAGCACCCGGACGGCGTCTCCGGCGACCTCGGCGGCGGCAGCCTGGAGCTGACGGACGTGATCGGCCGCGAGGTCGGCTCGGGCGAGAGCCTGCCGCTCGGTGGCCTCAGGCTGCAGGCCGACTCCAAGGGCTCGCTCAAAGCGGCACGCGAGCTGACGCGAAAGACGCTGGGCCGGTCGAAAGTCGTCGGAAAGCTCAAAGGCCGTGTCTTCTACGCGATCGGCGGGACGTGGCGTTCGCTGGCGCGCCTCCACATGCACGACAGCGGGTATCCGCTTCATGTCATGCACGAATACCGCATCGACCCCGACGAGCTCGCGGACTTTCTCAAGGTGCTGATACGCGGGCCGCTCGACCAGGTGCCAGGGATCGCCGTCGTCTCGAAGCAGCGCCAGGCGCTGCTTCCCTTTGGCGCGGTTGTGCTGTCGGAGCTGATCAGGACGGGGAAGCCGAGCTCGGTGACGATCTCGGCGCTCGGTCTGCGCGAAGGGCTTCTCTATTCGAAGCTCTCAGCGGAGGAGCAGAAGCTCGATCCACTGATCGCGGCGACGTCGGAGCTGAATGTGCTGCGTTCGCGTTCGCCCGAGCACGGCGAGGAGCTCATCCCGTGGACGGCGCAGGCCATGCAGGCGATCGGTCTCGAAGAGACCGACGAGGAGAAGCGGCTTCGCGCCGCCGCGTGCCTCCTTGCCGATATCGGCTGGCGCGCGCATCCCGATTATCGCGGCACGCAGAGCCTCAACATCATCACCAACGCCGCCTTCGTCGGCATCGACCATCCGGGGCGCGCCTATCTGGCGCTCGCCATCTACTACCGGCACGCCGGGCTATCGGAGGAGGAGCTCGGCGCCGGGCTGCGCGAGCTTGCGCCGCTTCGCTACCGGGAGAGCGCGCGGGCCCTCGCCGGCGCGTTCCGCGTCGCCTACCTGGTCTCGGGCTCGGTCGCGGGCGTGCTGCCGAAGACGGCGCTCAGGCGTGCGAACGACAAGATCGAGCTGGTGCTGCCGGAATCGCTCGCCAACCTTCGCGGCGCCCGCCTCGACAGCCGCTTGCGCCAGTTCGCGGCGCTCGGCGGGCTCGGGTTCGCGGTGGTGGTCGAATAACTGCGCCGTGAGGCTACTCGGCGGCGATGTTCGCGGCGCGGTCGACGGGTATCGCAACGACACCGTGACGCGACATCGACAGCGCCAGATCGCCGCGCTTTAGCGCCAGCGCCTGCTCGCCGAAGAGTCGGCGGCGCCAGCCCCTCAGCGCGGGTACGTCGGCCCGATCGTCAGCGGCGATTTTCTCCAGGTCGTCGCTGCTTGCGATGATGCGCGCCGCGACGCCCTGTTCTTCCGCGACCATCTTGAGAAGCACCTTCAGAAGCTCGGCCGCTGCGGTCGAATGCTCAGGCGCAGGGCGCGGCCGCGGCACGCGCGGAAGCTCGTTGTCCGGTATCGCGAAGACGCTTTCCACGGTCGCCAGAATCGACCGCCCGACGGCTGAGCGCTCGAAGCCCTTCGGGATCGTGCGCAGCCGGCCGAGCACTTCCGTGTCGCGGGGCTGTTGCAGCGCGACCTCGTAGATCGCGTCGTCCTTCAAAACGCGCCCGCGCGGCACGTCACGGCTTTGCGCCTCGCGCTCGCGCCAGGCGGCGAGCGCCTTCAGGATGGCGAGCTGGCGCGGCTTCTTGACCCTGAGCTTCAACCGCTGCCAGGCGTCCTCCGGATGCGTGCGGTAGGTGTTGACGTCGGTCAGGACCGCCATCTCCTCGTCGAGCCAGGTGGTGCGGTCCTGCTCGGCAAGCTGGGCGGAGAGAGCGCGATAGACGTCGCGAAGGTGCGTGACGTCGGAGATCGCGTAAGCGGTCTGCTTCGCCGTGAGCGGGCGGTGAGACCAGTCGGTGAAACGCGACGATTTGTCGATCTGGTCGCCCGTCACGCGGTAGACGAGCTGATCATAGCTCACCTGGTCGCCGTAACCGCAGACCATCGCGGCGATCTGCGTGTCGAAGAGCGGGTGCGGCACGGCGCCGGCCAGCTTGACGAAGATCTCGATGTCCTGCCGGGCCGCGTGGAAGACCTTGACCACGTGCTCGTCGGCCATCAGCCGAAAGAACGGCGCGAGGTCGATTCCCTCGGCGAGCGGGTCGATGATGGCGGCCTCGCCGGGCCCGGCCATCTGGATCAGGCAGAGCTGCGCCCAGAAGGTGCTCTCGCGCATGAACTCCGTATCGACGGTGACAAAGGGGGAGCTCGCGAGCCTCGAGCAGAAGGCGGAAAGGTCCGCCGTTTCGGTGATTATCGGGTGCTGGGTTACTTCACGCTGCATCAGCGCCCTATAGCGAATGCCGCCGGGGCTGTCCTCCCGAAATGGCAAACAGCAGCCGACCTTGACACTTTTCCAGCCTTCTGCGCTTGTCCGGCCGGTTTCCCCGCACCCCAGTCCAGGACCGCTGACGAAGATGCATGCCTATCGCTCCCACAACTGCGGCGCGCTTCGCGCCGAGGACGTCGGCGCGACAGTCCGGCTCTCCGGCTGGGTGCACCGCGTGCGCGACCACGGTGGGTTGCTGTTTATCGATCTCCGCGACCATTACGGCGTGACGCAGATCGTCGCCGACCCCGATTCACCTGCCTTTCAGACGGCGGAGCGGGTGCGCGCCGAGTGGTGCATCCGAATCGACGGCGAGGTGAAGGCGCGCACGGCGGAAACGGTAAACGCGAACTTGCCGACCGGCGCGGTGGAGATCTTCGCGCGCGACATCGAGGTGCTTTCGGAGGCGCCCGAGTTGCCGATGCCGGTCTTCGGCGAGCCTGACTATCCGGAGGACACGCGGCTCAAGTATCGCTTCCTCGACCTCCGCCGCGAGTCGCTCCACGCGAACATCATGCGGCGCGTGGAGGTCATCGCGAAGATGCGCGAATTGATGAGCGCCGCCGGCTTCAACGAGTTCCAGACGCCGATCCTGACGGCTTCGTCGCCGGAAGGCGCGCGCGACTTCCTCGTGCCGTCGCGCATCCATCCGGGCAAGTTCTACGCGCTGCCGCAGGCGCCGCAGCAGTTCAAGCAGCTGATCATGGTCGCGGGCTTCGACCGCTATTTCCAGATCGCGCCGTGCTTCCGCGACGAGGATCCGCGCGCGGACCGGCTGCCCGGCGAGTTCTATCAGCTCGACGTGGAGATGAGCTTCGTCACGCAGGACGACGTGTTCGAAGCGATGGAGCCGGTGATCCGCGGCGTGTTCGAGGCGTTCGCCGACGGCAAGCCGGTGACGAAAAAGTTCCCGCGCATTCCCTATCGCGATGCGATGCGCAAATACGGCACCGACAAGCCGGACCTCAGGAATCCGATCGAGATGCAGGCGGTGACGGAGCATTTCGCCGGCTCCGGCTTCAAGGTCTTCGCCTCGGTGATCGAGCGCGACCAGAACAACGAGGTCTGGGCGCTGCCAGCGCCGGGCGGCGGAAACCGCGCCTTCTGCGACCGTATGAATTCGTGGGCACAGGGGCAGGGGCAGCCGGGGCTCGGATATATCTTCTTCCGCGAAGTCGGCGCGACGGTCGGCGAGGGGAATGCGGTGGCGGCGGGCTCGGAAGGCGCGGCGATGGAAGGCGCCGGGCCGATCGCCAAGAACATCGGCGTGGAGCGAACGGAGGCGATCCGCAAGCAGCTCAATTTGGACGCCGGCGACGCGGTGTTCTTCGTCGCCGGGAACCCAGACAATTTCATGAGCTTCGCGGGAACTGCGCGCGACAAGATCGGGCATGACCTGGAGCTGATCGATCACGACAGCTTCGCGCTCGCCTGGATCGTCGACTTCCCGATGTACGAATGGAACGAGGAGGAGAAGAAGATCGACTTCTCCCACAATCCGTTTTCCATGCCGCAGGGCGGTCTGGAGGCGCTGGAGACGCTCGATCCGCTGGCGATCCCGGCGCACCAGTACGACATCGTGTGCAACGGCTACGAGGTCGCGTCGGGCGCGATCCGCAACCACAAAGCCGAGATCATGCGGAAGGCCTTCGAGATCGCCGGCTACGGCAACAACGTTCTCGAAGCGCAGTTCGGCGGGATGCTCAGGGCGCTTCAGTTCGGCGCCCCGCCGCATGGCGGCATGGCGGCCGGGCTCGACCGCATCGTGATGCTTCTTTGCGGCGCGAAGAACCTGCGCGAGATCACCATGTTCCCGATGAACCAGCAGGCCGAAGACCTGCTCATGGGCGCGCCGTCGGAGGCGACGGCGAAGCAGCTCCGCGAGCTTTCCATCCGCGTGGTGAAGTCGGAATAGGCGAGTAGATAAGCCGCCTTGTCCACCGGATGTCGTCATTGCCGGGTCAAGTTCGGGCATGACGACAAGACTGGGAGGGTGAGAGCGCGCCGCTAGTTCTTCGCCGCTTCCGACGTCAGCTCCAGGTTCAGCTTGTCGGGAAGCGCCATCGGGTCGTCGGCCGCGGCGACGAGCTCCATCAGGCCGATCGGCGAGGGCGGCGTAACGTCCGCGATGAGCGTCTGCCCGCCGGCCATGAAGGCCTGCAGCGCCGGCGCGAACCGCTTAGCTAAGTCCGGTGGGATCACGGCGGAGATCATGAAGGGGAGCGCCGCGCGCATCTGCTCGCGATAGGTCGGACCGTCGACCGCGACACCTTGCTGCTTCGCGACGACGGTGAACGCCCGGTCGAGCAGAGAGTGGTCCGTCACGGTCAATATCGCGCGGGCGAGCCCGAGGTCGGTCAGCATCGTCTGCATCGCCGCCCCGCCGTCGCTGCTCTTCGCGGCCTCGGCGGTCGCACGCACCAGCCAATCGGTGGTGAGGCCGGTCAGCGTGTAGGAGAACTCGACATCGCCGGCGTCGGCGACGGTGAGCGTCCATGTGGCCTGGTCGGTGCCGATATCGGGAGTCCAACGATCGGCAAGCGACATGCCGATCGTTAGGTCCTGATAGCCGAGCGCGTCGAGCATTTGCGCGCTTTGTCGATCGAGCTGCAGGAGCTCGCGCGGGATCGTCAGCTTCTCGATCCCAATATCGGTGGCCTCGGCGAAGATCTTGTTCCAATCGCGCATGTCGACGCTCAGACGGTCGAGCGAGACGGCGTTGAATTTGCTCTTGCCGGCGACGAGCCCGCCGATCGCGAACCGACTGAGCCGCGGCAGCGCGGCAAAGGTCTCGTTGATCTGCCGGGCATGCGTGTCAAGGTCGACGCCCTTCTCCAGCGCCGCGAAGCGCATCAGCGTGCGGATGTCGGGAGAGACGAAGCCGGCGAGCTCGATCGAGTCGAGCGAGGCGTAGACGTCCCGGCCGTCGAGGCGGAAGCTCTTCAGGATGAAGCTGTCGAGCCCTTCGCTCGACCAGCCGCTCAAGGTGATGCTGTCGAGCGAGACCGCAGTCTGCTCTTTCGGGGCGTCGACCGAGAGCCCTTCAAGGCGCACCGTTCCGACGCGGAACGCCGCGAACATGTTTGTCGCGGCTTCGAGCGCCAGATCGTTCTTGGCGTCGCTCGGGATATCCGGGTCCATGATCTGGTCCCAGGCGGCCGAGAAAGGCTTCTCCGGCTGGCGACCGTCGACGTTCTCGACGGCGACCTCGGCAATGCGGAATGTCGCGTTGTCGGGGCCGCTGCCTTTCAACCCGCGATAGAGGGCGCGCGATATCAGCGGGCGCCAGACGTTGTCACCGCGGCCGTCGCGATATTGCGTCTCGTCGAGGAGATGCGCCGTCGCTGCGAGGTCGATGCGGTCGGCTTCGATCTTCTCGAGGGTAATCTCGAACGCCTCCGAGCCGGGAGTGCGCGTCGTAATCGCGACAGGCCCTATGTCCTGGCGGCGCAGCACGCCGTCGGAGAGGTCCGTCAGCGCAAGATCGCGATAAGAGAACTCCACCTCGACGGTGTCGCCCTTCAGGTCCGGCTGGCGTTGAACGGCCGAGACCTCCGGGATGCGCAGCTCGTCGAGCCTGCCGGCGGCGGCCACCGCGTAGAAGCGCGCGACCGAGCTCATCATGTGCTTCGGGTCGAGGGTGACGCCGTCGAGACTCGGCAGCGAGACGCCGGAGGCAGAGGCGGACGGGATCTTGGCGCTGAACATGTCGCCGACGGCTTCAGCGGCGCGCACCTCCATCTCGGAAGCGCTGAAGCCGCCGCCCTGCCGCTCGGCGAGATCGCGTAGCCTGAGCTCCTCGATGCTGATCGAGACGCGCGGATCGTTCCGTGAGAAGACGAGACCCTCGGCGAAGGTGTCGTTGCCGTCGGAGCGGACCAGGCTGACGCTGGCCGACCAGTCGGGGGAGGAATCGACCCAGGCGACGAAGTCGCGCAACAGCGCTTCGCTCTCCGGGTCGGCGCGCGCCGGGGTGGCGAAAGCGAGGGCGGCAAGCACCATCAAACCGGCGTTGCGCAACATGCTCTGCCCCCCTTCCGTTTGCTCCGGCTACTCCGGCGTGTTGGCCGACACCGACGCCTTCAGCCGGTCCGGCACGGTCGCCGGGTCGGTCTTGAGCAGGCTCAATATATCAGTGCCGGAGACCGGCGCGTCCGGGTCGAAGCTGATCGTGAGCGATCGCGGATCCTGGAGAAAGCCTTTCACCGCGGTCGTGACCTGCGCCTGAAAGGCGGGATTGTTCAAGGTGAGCAGCAGGAAGGGAAGGGCGGAGGTAAGCTGCTGCGTGTACTCCTCCCGCGAAAGCCCCTGCCGCTCGGCCAGCGCGTCGAGGATGCGGCCGGCGAGCGAGTTGTCCTTGTAGCGAACGGTCAGCTGGTGCACCTCGGCGTTCGACGCCTTCGAGACCGCGCCGGGATCATTGAGCGCGCGGGGGTCCGGCAGGTTACCCACCACGCCCTTGATCGACAGCTCGCCGCCGTCGCGAACATCCACGGTGAAATCGCGGATGGTCATGGTCTTGGCGCGAATGTCACGCGTGCTGTCCCAGCTCACGTCGAGAGCGAGGTTGGAATAGCCGATCGAAGCGGGCGTGAACGTGCCGCTCGGGAAGAGGTCGGGAGAAAGCGTGATGTTCTCGGCGCGGCCTTTGCTGTCCTGCGCCAGATTGTCGACCACGTTGCCGGACTCAAGCTCGATCCGTTCGATCGACACCGTGCCCGGCTCCGCGTCGCGGCTGACATGGACGCCGTTTACCTCCGCAGTGGAGAAGAGGATGCTCTCGCCGACGGCATCGTCGCCGAGCTTCGAGGCGTCGAGGATGACGGCGCCGGTAATCGTGGCGGCGTCGATGGTGCCCTTCGACTTGCCGGACAGCGTCCCGCCCGCGAAGCTGATCTGCGGGCTCTCAAACACGCCGTTGTTGCCTTCGGTCGGGTTGGCGACGACGACCTTGTCGAAGCGCAGCGTCTGCTCAACCGACAGGCGCGAGATCGTCAGGCCGTCGACGACCACGTTCTCTCCGTCGGTGCGCGCCGCGTCGTAGGTCGCCTCCACGTTGGCACCTTTGACGAGCGCCGCGCCCAGCGCCTTGGCGACCTCGTCCGGCCCGATCGCGTGGGCCGGCAGCACGCCGATGACAACAAAACCGGCGGCCACGCTGGACACGCTCAAGATACGCAACGCCATTGGAGTTCCTTGCAAGATCGCGGAGGCGATCTTGGCCGCGCCCCCGGTGCATGGCAAGCGCCGATCCGGTTACAATTTCGACAGGTGGATTTGCCTGCTCCGAGAGGCGCTTGTGTCGGCGCTTCCCCAGCTCACAGCGAGGCCGGCTCGCTGCGCTGATTGGGTTCCGCGCGCGCCTTGACGTAGGAACCCGGCGCGTCCTCGATCGGCTTCAGCTTGCCGCCTCCCGGCCGCCGCCTGCGCTTGATGCGGGTGTTGTCGAGGCGCTCGAGCCAGGCCTCCCAGTCCTCCCACCACGAGCCGGGATGCTCGCGCGCATTCTTCAGCCATTCGTCGAGCGATCCGGTCGGCCGGCCGCCGGTCCAATACTGGTATTTATGCCGGTCCGGCGGATTCACCACGCCGGCGATGTGGCCGGAGCCGGTGAGCACGAAGCGCACAGGCCCGCCGAACGAGGAGCAGCCGATGAAGACCGACTTCGCCGGCGCGATGTGATCCTCACGCGTTGCGAGGTTGTAGATGGGGATGGTGACCTTGGAGAGATCGATCCTGCGCCCGCCGATCGTGACCCGCCCGTGCGACAGGTTGTTCTCCAGGTAGCAGTTGCGCAGATAGAAGGAGTGGTTCGCGCAGGGCATGCGCGTCGCATCGGCGTTCCAGTAGAGAAGATCGAAGGGAAGCGGCTCCTTGCCCTTCAGGTAGTCGTTGACGACGTAGGGCCAGATCAGGTCGTTCGAGCGCAGAAGGTTGAACGCCGTCGCCATCTTCGAGCCTTCGAGATAGCCGGCCCTCTTCATCTCCGCTTCGATGCTGGCGACGTGATCGGCATCGGCGAAAACCTTGAGGTCGCCAGAGAACTCGAAATCGACCTGTGCGGTGAGGAGCGTCGCGGAGGCGATACGCCCGTCCTTGTCGCCGGCGGCGAGATAGCCGAGCGTGATGGCGAGCAGCGTGCCGCCGACGCAGTAGCCAACCGCATTCACTTGCTTTTCGCCGGTCGCCTTCTTGATCGCGTCGAGCGCTGCGAGGATGCCCTCGCGCATGTAATGCTCGAAGCCCTTGTCGGCGTGGCGTGCGTCCGGATTGACCCAGGAGACGACGAAGACCGTGTGGCCCTGCTCGACAAGCCAGCGGATCATCGACTTCTCCGGCGTCAGATCGAGCACGTAGAACTTGTTGATCCACGGCGGGACGATGAGGAGCGGGCGCTTCCACGCGCTCTCCGCCGTCTGCTTGTACTGGATGAGCTGGCAAAGCTCGTTCTGGAAGACGACCTTGCCGGGAGTGGTCGCGAGGTTCTTGCCGAGCTTGAACGCCGACATGTCCGACTGGCGCGGCAGAAGCAGGCCTTTCCCGGCAGCCACATCGTCGGCGAGCATGCTCATGCCCCTGACGAGATTCTCCGCGTTGCTGCTCGCGGTGATCTTCAGCACTTCGGGGTTGGTCAGCACGAAGTTGGTCGGGGAGAGCGCGTTGTTTATCTGCTTCAGGTAGAAGCGCGCCTTCTGCCGTGTCGGCTCGTCGACGTCGTCAGCTTCCTCTACGAGCTCCTCGGCCCAACTCGTCGTTGCGAGGTAGAGCTGCTTCAGCGCCGAGAACATCGGGTTCTCATTCCAGTCCGGGTCGTTGAAGCGACGGTCGCCGGAATTCGCCGCTGAGCTGGCGCCGGCCGACCCGACGGCGCTGATCGCGTTCTGCCAGATGGTGAAATAGCTGGCGAAAAGGCGCGTCTGCGCCTCCATCAGCCGCGACGGGTCGGAGGTCCAGTATTCGCCGATCCGGCCGAGCGTCTTCACAACCTCGGCGGTGGCCTCGGCGATGAGCTCGGCGGGCTTTCCTTCCTCGTGCGGCTTCAGGTAGGCGGCAAGCGCCCGCCCGCCCTGCTCGACCGCGCGGGCGAGGTTGCGTGCGAAAGCCTCGGCGTCCCGGACCACGTAGGGGGAGGGTGCCGGGCCCTCGCCGTCTGGCCTTTTTCCGTCCGATTCCGCCATTTTGCCCGCGCGATCCCTCCGCTGGTCATATTGGAGGCTCAATATAGGAACTATAAGGTTACAGGCTATAAGACTCGCGGTGCGGATCGCCTGCCGAGGGCCGGCAATTGTCGATGGCTAAGGTATGAGTTCGACGCAGATGCGAGCGGCGAGCGGCCTCGTGGGCGCGATATTGTGCGCTGCACTATCGGGCTGCTTGGGGATGCCGGACCTGTCTTCGACCGGTGCGGTGCCAACCGACTCTGAGGCAGCGAAGGAGCGTGCGGCGGCCGTCGCGGAGATGCGGGCCGAAGCCGCCGACGTGGACCAGCTGCCCTACCCGGATGCGTTCCGGGCCGAGCAGACGATGCGGCTCGCGGCAAGGGAGGAACCGCTCACGGAGACGCAGGTGGAGGCGATCCAGACGGAGCTCGCTGCGATCGCGGCGCGCCGGGACCGGACGACCGATACGCAGGAGATCGCGGCACTCGAGACGCGTGCGCGGGAGCTTCGGAGGCTGATGCTGCGCTCAGGCGACGAGCAGGTGCGGCGATAGAGTGGTTTCGCCTTTCGGCAGGTCCGGCTAAAGGCGCTGCCGAGGGGGTCGACGGGAGAAAATGAAGTGGCGACGGACGATTTCTACAGGGTGAGGCGGCTGCCACCTTACGTCTTCGAGGAAGTGAATCGGCTCAAGGCGAGCGCCCGGGCCGGCGGCGCCGACATCATCGACCTCGGCATGGGCAATCCCGACCTGCCGACGCCTCCGCACATCCTGGAGAAGCTGGTAGAGACCGTCGGAAAGCCGCGCACCAACCGTTATTCCGCCTCGCGCGGCATCGCAGGCTTGCGGCGCGCGCAGGCCGCCTATTACGGCCGCCGCTTCGGCGTGAAGCTCAACCCCGAGCGCGAGGTCGTGGTGACGCTCGGCTCCAAGGAAGGCTTCGCCAACATGGCGCAGGCGATCACCGCGCCCGGCGACGTCGTGCTCGTGCCGAGCCCGAGCTACCCGATCCACGCCTTCGGCTTTCTCATGGCCGGCGGTGCGATCCGTCACGTGCCGGCGGAGCCGGGGCCTGAGTTCTTCGCCGCGCTCGAACGCGCCGTGCATCATTCGATCCCGAAGCCGATCGCCGTCATCCTTTGCTACCCGGCAAATCCGACAGCGTCCGTGGCGCCGCTCGATTTCTATCGCGACGTGGTCGCCTTCGCGCGGCGGAACGAGATCTTCGTCCTCTCCGACCTCGCCTACGCCGAGGTCTATTTCGACGACGGCAACCCGCCGGCCTCGGTGCTGCAGGTGCCGAACGCGGCGGACGTGACGGTCGAGTTCACGTCGATGTCGAAGACGTTCTCGATGGCGGGGCTGAGGGTCGGTTTCGCGGTCGGCAACGAGCGGCTCATCGCGGCGCTCGCGCGCGTCAAATCCTACCTCGACTACGGCGCTTACACGCCGGTCCAGGTCGCGGCCGCGGCGGCGCTCAACGGACCGGACGATTGCATCGCGGCGATGCGCGGGACCTACCGCCGCCGCCGCGACGTGATGGTCGACAGCTTCGCGCGCGCCGGTTGGCAAATTCCGGCGCCGTCCGCCTCGATGTTCGCTTGGGCGCCGATTCCCGAGCGGTTCCGCGATCTCGGCAGCGTAGAATTCTCCAAGCTTCTGATCGAGAAGGCGGATGTCGCCGTAGCGCCGGGTCTCGGATTCGGCGAGCACGGTGAGGGCTATGTCCGCATCGCGCTCGTGGAGAACGAGCAGCGCATTCGCCAGGCGGCGCGCAACGTCGGGCGCTTCCTTGCCTCCGCCGACAAAACATTGCACAACGTGATCCCGATCAGCGCGAGCCGCTGATTTTCTCCAACCGGACAGAGACTTGATGAACGCTCCGCTCAGGCTCGGGATCGCCGGACTGGGCACGGTCGGGGCGTCGGTCGCACGCCTCGTCGAGCGGCAGGGCGATGCGTTCGCCGCGCAGCTCGGCCGTTCCGTGCACGTCGCCGCGGTCAGCGCGCGCGATCGCAGCAAGGACCGAGGCTTCAATCTCGACGCGATCCCTTGGCACGACGATCCGGTAGGGCTCGCCCGCTCCAACTCCATCGACGTCTTCGTCGAGCTGATGGGGGGCGAGGACGGCGCCGCTTACCAAAGCGTCCACGCCGCGCTCGAGACCGGCAAGGGCGTGGTTACCGCCAACAAGGCGCTTCTCGCCAAGCACGGCGTGGCGCTGGCGCAGCTCGCCGAGGAGCGCGGCGCGCAGCTTTCCTTCGAGGCGGCCGTCGGCGGCGGCATCCCGATCGTCAAGACGCTGCGCGAGGCACTCGCCGGCAACCGGCTGACGCGTGTCTACGGAATTCTCAACGGCACCTGCAACTTCATCCTGACGCAGATGGAGAAGGGCGAGACCTATGCCGCGGCGCTGAAGGAGGCGCAGTCGCTCGGCTATGCCGAGGCCGATCCGACCTTCGATGTCGAGGGCCTCGACACGGCGCAGAAGCTCGCGATCCTGACCAGCGTCGCATTCGGCACGGTGATCGATCGCGACGCGGTCTTCGTCGAAGGCATCACGGCGATCGAGCCGGAGGACTTCTTGGCCGCAGAGGAGCTCGGCTACCGGATCAAGCTCCTCGGCGTCGCGCAGCGGACCGATTCAGGCATCGAGCAGCGCGTGCACCCGACCATGGTGCCGCGCGACCGCGATATCGCGCGGATATCCGGCGTGACCAACGCCGTGGCCGTCGATGGCGACTTCATCGGCTCGGTCATCCTTTCCGGCCCGGGTGCCGGCGGCGACGCCACAGCCTCAGCGGTCGTCGGCGACATCATCGACCTTGCGCGCGGTGTGCGCGTGCCGCCGCTCGGCCGGCCGGTGGCTAACCTTCAGCCGTACAAGCAGGCGCGCATGCAGGCGCATGAGGGTGGCTACTATCTGCGCCTCAAGGTGCGTGACCGGCCCGGCGCCTTCGCGGCGATCGCACGGCGCATGGCGGAGGCCGGCATCTCGCTCGATTCCATCCTGCAGCGGGACCGCCCGATCGGCTCGGCGCCGAAGCGAGGCAGCGAGACCGAGCAGCCGGTGACGATCATCACGCACTCGACAACCGAGCAGGCGGTGCGCGGCGCGCTCGCCAATATCGAAGCGGAGGGGGAAGTCTTCGGTCGGCCGCAGATGATCCGAATCGAGGCGCTCTAGGGCCCTTTCCATTCTGATTGAATCAGAATGGGGACCCCAATTTCTTTGTTGGAGCATGATCTTGTCCGAAAACCGGTGTCCACATTTCGGGATCGTGCTCTAGGACTTACTCCGGGCGGAGGAGGCAAATGGCTCGGCGCGATGCGGGTTCCATGGACCGAATGCTGACGCTCGAGCTCGTTCGGGTGACCGAGCGGGCGGCGATCGCGGCGGCCACCGCGCGCGGGCGCGGAGACGAGCAGCTGGCCGACCAGGCCGCGGTCGCAGCCATGTGGACGGAGCTGAACCAGCTCGACGTGCGCGGGCGCGTCGTCGTCGGCGAGGGCGAACGCGAAGCCGCGCCGAAGCTCTATGTCGGCGAGACGGTCGGGACCGGCGAGGGGCCCGAGGTCGACATTGCCGTCGATCCGCTCGACGGACGGACGCTTTGCGCCAAGGACCTGCCGAACTCGCTTGCCGCGATCGCGGTCACGCGGCGCGGCGGCCTTTTGAACGCGCCCGACGTCTATATGGAGAAGATCGCGATCGGCCCCGGCTACGAGCCCGATCTCGTTGATCTCGACATGGCGCCGGAGGAAGTGATCGAGCGCCTGGCCGCGGCAAAGGGCGTGAAGCCGGACGAGATTTCCGCCTGCATCCTCGACCGCCCGCGCCATGCCAAGCTGGTTGAGCGCGTGCGCGCGACCGGCGCCTCGATCCGGCTGATCGGCGACGGCGACGTCGCCGGCATCATCTACACGACCGATCCGGAGGCGACCGGCATCGACATCTATCTCGGCAGCGGCGGCGCGCCGGAGGGCGTGCTGGCCGCGGCGGCGCTCCGTTGCATTGGTGGCCAGATGCGCGGCCGCCTCATCGTCGACAGCAACGAGAAACAACGCCGCGTCGCGGAGCGCGGGATCGAAGATCCGAAGCGCGTCTACCGCGCCGAGGACATGGTGGCGGGAGACGTGCTCTTCGCAGCCACCGGAATCACCGATGGGAGCCTCTTTGCCGGCGTGCGCTCAGAGCAGGACACCGCGACGACCTATTCCATCGTGACGCGCTCGGAGACCGGGACCCAGCGTTGGATTCGCGCCCGCCACCGGACTCGAGAGAAGTGGCCATCCACGGCCTGACGCTCTTCGGCCTTCTGGCGGTGACCGCAATGCTCGGCTTCTACGCGCTCGAACGCCGAAGCCATTGGTTCATCCTCGCGTTCGCCGGCGCCTGCGTGCTCGCATCGATCTACGGCTTCCTGAGCGGCGCTTGGCCGTTCGGCGTGGTCGAAACGGTGTGGGCGGTCGTCGCCTTTCGGCGCTGGCAGAATTCACCGTGAGACGAGTTCGCAATCGACCTCAGGCCTGCGGCGGCCCATAGTTCTCGGCGATGCTGGGATTCGCTGAAGAGCGTGCGCTCGACCGGAATTTTCTCGGCGTTTCGAGGTCGTTGACCGGCCGGGCGTGGCGTGCGCGCCTCGATGCGCGCGGCGAGGCGGTCGCAATGGCGATCGCGCAGGGCGGCATCGCGTCGGAGAGCCTGGCGCGCGTTCTCGCCGCGCGCGGCGTCGGCGTCGAAGACGCCGCTGCTTATCTGTCGCCGGCGCTGAAGAGCGATCTTCCCGATCCCTCGACGCTTACCGACATGGACGTCGCGGTCGCTCGTCTCGCCGACGCGGTCTTCTCGCGCGAAGCAGTCGCGATTTTCGGCGACTACGACGTGGACGGCGCGACCTCCGCCGCGCTCCTCCATGACGTCCTTTCCGCACTCGGGCTCTCGCCGCGCGTCTATATTCCCGACCGCATCTTCGAGGGCTATGGGCCGAGCCCGGACGCGATCGACACGCTGGCCGGTGAGGGGGCAAGGCTCATCGTCTGCGTCGATTGCGGCTCGACCAGCTTCGAGGCGCTGGCCCGTGCGAGGGCGCTCGGCGTCGATGTGATCGTGCTCGACCACCATCTGGTCGGCGCGGAGCTGCCGCCGGCCGTCGCGATCGTCAATCCGAACCGCCGCGACGACATTTCCGGCCAGGGACCGCTCGCTGCGGTCGGCGTTACGTTCCTCGCAGCAGTGGCGCTGCTGCGCGAGCTCAGGCGCCGAGGATTCCCCGGCGCGATCCCCGATCTGCTGCCACTTCTGGAGCTAGTCGCACTCGGTACAGTCTGCGACATGGTTCGGCTCACCGGGCTCAACCGCGCCTTCGTCGTGAAGGGGCTGGTCGCGCTTCGCCATAGCGAGCGCCCGGGGGTGCGCGCTCTTGTCGAGGTTTCGCGTCTGAAGAGTCCGCTCGATTGCGGGCATCTGGGTTTCCTGCTCGGCCCGCGCATCAACGCCGGCGGGCGGATCGGCGAGGCGACGCTCGGGGCGCGTCTGCTCACCACCATCGATCCGGCCGAGGCGGCGAGGATCGCCGGTCTGCTCGATCGGCTGAACAGCGAACGGCAGGCGATCGAGGCGGCGGCGGTCGCCGAGGCGATGGCGGAGGCCGACGCGGAGATCGGTGGAGGCGAGGGGCCGCCGATCCTCCTGGCGAGCAGCGGAGACTGGCATCCCGGGGTCGTCGGGCTCGTCGCGGCGCGGCTGCGCGAGCGGTTCAACAGGCCGGCATTCGCCATCGCGTGGAACGGTGGCGACGTCGGAACGGGTTCGGGGCGATCGGTGCCGGGCGTCGATATCGGTGGGGCGGTGCGGGCGGCGGTCGATGCCGGGATCCTGATCAAGGGCGGCGGGCACGCCATGGCCGCCGGCATCACCCTGGAGCGCGAGCAGCTTGGAGCGCTCCGCGCGTTCCTCGAAGCTTGGCTCGGCGCGGACGTGGCTGCCGCCACGAGCGACCGCGATCTCCTGATCGACGGGGCGCTCTCGGCTGCGGGTGCGACGCAGGCGCTGGTCGAGGAATTGGAGCTCGGCGGTCCCTACGGCAACGGCAGCCCGGCGCCAGTCTTCGCACTACCGGGACACCGGGTGACCTACGCCGACCAGGTCGGTAACGGGCACGTGCGACTGTCGCTCGCCGCGCCAAATGGCGACAGCCTGAAGGCGATCGCCTTCCGCGCCGCTGAAGCACCGCTCGGCCGCGCGCTTCTTGAAGCCCGCGGGAAGCCGCTTCATGTGGCGGGAACGCTCGGCCTCGACCATTTCGGCGGATCTGCGCGCGCGCAACTGCGCATCGTCGATGCCGCCGAGGCCGAGGGCAGGTTCTGAGGGAGCAGCTAGCGCCCGACGAAGACGAGGCGCGCCGTGCCGGTCTGCGACTGCACCACCCAATCCCTCGCCGAGGGATGGCTGCGCCGGAACTCGCCGGGGTTGATCCCGATATCGAGGAGGGCGTGGTCGTCGAGATCGGCGAGAATCATCTCCGTCCGCCGCTTCGCGCGGGCACGTGAGATCGCGTGCACCAGGCGGGAAATCGTCGAGAAGATGCCGTTCGACTGGGGACTTCCGGCACCCCAGGTGGCCGCATTCGTGGTCATGATTGTTGTCCTTCGATGTGGCGCGCGGATACCGCCGGATTGTTTCGGGACGATTACGTTTCCGTGCAGAACCGGTTTCTTCCGCGTGCCTCTGCGGCGCCCCCGGCACGGGGAAATTCATAAGCTGGATCAACGGCGTGGCGGAATTTCTCTCAAGCGACGTCTAACGGTACGTCAACAAGCATGAGGAGATTTGTCATGTCCCAGGTCGAAGTCTTCGGATTCGCCCAGAGCACCTATGTCCAAACCGCTCTGCTGGCTGCGGCGGAGAAGGGGGCTCCGGCGGTGCTGAAGCCGGTGGAGTTCCGTGCAGAGAGCCACCGCCAGCTCCACCCCTACGCCAAGATGCCGGCGATGCGGCACGTCCCGGTTCGCCTCTACGAGACGGCCGCGATCGCGGTCTATCTGGACGAGGCTTTTGCGGGTCCTTCACTGCAGCCGGTGGAGCCGGTCGGCCGGGCGCTCATGTGGCAATGGATCTCGGCGGCGAACGCCTACTTCTATCCGGCCTTCGTCCAGGCGGTGCTTTCTGAGGACGGCGGCGGGGAGGGGGCTGCCGAAGAGCAGGCGCGTGCGCTTGGGCTTCTCGACGATGCGCTCGCCGATGCGCCCTATCTCGCTGGCGACGCGCTGACGCTCGCCGATCTCTTCGTCGTGCCGATGCTCACCTTCCTGGTTGAGAAGAAGGGCGGAACGGCTAAGGTTCTCGCCGACCGGACGCGGCTCGCTGCCTGGCTCGAGCGGGTGACCGGACGCGAGAGCTTCGGGAGGCTCGCGGCTGCATGACCACGGCGGAAATCGCGGAAGATCTCGTCGCGCGGGCGCAAGCCGGCGACCGACGGGCCTTCGACCGGCTTGCGGCAGAGGCTCTGCCGCAAGTCCGGGGCGTCGTGCGGCGTATGATCGGCCATCCGGAGGATAGCGACGACGTCGTGCAGGAGGCGCTGGCCAAAGCGTGGCAATCGATCGGGAGCTTTCGCGGCGAGGCGAAGTTCGCGACTTGGCTGACCTCGATCGCGGCGCGGCTCGCAGTCGATCTGCTCCGGCGGCAGAAGCGCTGGCGGGCGGAGGCGCAGATCGCCTACGCCAACCTCTGTTACACCGACCCAGAGTATCAGGGCGAAGTGATCGGCGCGGTCTCCGCGCCCGACTACGCCTTCGAGGTGCGCCAGCACATCGCCTACTGCTTCGCCTGCGTCGGACGCTCGCTGCCACCCGACGAGCAGGCGGCGCTCGTCCTGGGCGACGTCGTCGACATGTCGGGCCGCGAGGCGGCGAAGGTGCTCGGCGTGTCGGAGTCCGTGTTCCGGCATCGGTTGTCCGCTGCACGCGCTCAGATGCGCGACCGCTACGAGGGACTCTGTGCGCTCGTCTCCAAGACCGGCATCTGCCATCAGTGCAAAGGCCTCCAGCAGATCGCGCCGGAGGCGAAGCGCGGCGGACCGTTCCCGGACGTTGCCGACTTCGCCGAACGCGCCGCCGTCGTTCGCGATGCCGACTTCGGCACCGGGAGCATGGCGCGCTTCCATGACGTGTTCTGGCGGCGAACGAAGGAGATCGAGGAATCGGGAGCCGGGTCGACGGAGCCGCTCAGCACCTGCGGGCGGACCTAGCTCGCCGCGGGTGCCGGTGCGCGTCTCCGCCTGGCGCGGCCGGCGAGCTTTGGCGGCGGGGCCGTGCTTTCGCGAACGAGGAGCGGCGCGTCGAGGTAGGTGCTCGCGGGCATCTCGCCCTTGAGGCATTCGAGGATCAGGCGGGCGCCGACTCGGCCGAGCTCGTGCCGGGGCTGGCGGATCGTCGTCAACGTCGGCGCCACGACCTCGGAGAACTGGATGCCGTCGAAGCCGACGACCGAGACATCCTCGGGTACGCGCACGCCGCGAAGCGTCACCGTTTTCATGAACCCGATCGCCATGTAGTCGCTCGCGGCGAATATGGCGGTGGGGCGCTCGGCTCTGGAAAGGAAGTCGCGCCCGGCGGCGGCGCCGGCGTCGAAATAGAAGTCGCCCGGCCAGAACACCGTTTGGCAGGAATCGATGCCGGCCGCCTCCAGCCCGGCGACGAACCCGGCGCGGCGCTGAACGTCGTTCATGTTGTCGGCAGGGCCGGCAATGTAGCCGAAACGTCGGTGGTCGAGCTCGACCAGATGCCGCGCCGCCGCCAGCCCGGCCTTGTGGTTGTCGACCATCACGAACGGAAGGCCCGATTCGGGCACGCCCACGCAGATGGTCGCCATCGGCAGGCCGGCCGCGGTCATCGCCCGGCCGTTTCCGATCGGAACGCGCGCACTCAGCGAAAGCACGGCGTCGACCTGGCCGGAGAAGACGAGATCGACGTAGCGCGGCTCGCGCTCTTCCTTGTTGTCGAGATTGCCGATGATCAGCCCATAGCCGGAAGCGACGAGCTCGTCGTCGATGCCGCGCAAGATCTCAGCGAAGAAGTCGTTTGCGATGTTGGGCACGATGACGAGCACCATCATCGTACGCCGTGCGCGCAGGTTTCGGGCGGCGACGTTGGGCGTGTAGCCGGTCGCCTTGATTGCGGCCATGACACGCGCACGGGCCTCGTCGCTGACGAGATCGGGCGTCGCCAGCGCGCGGCTCACGGTTGCGGTGGAGACGCCGGCGCGTTTGGCGACATCGTGAATCGTTGCCGAGCGCCGCGGCGAACGACTGGTGGCGGGCTGAGCTTTCTTCATCTTCAACAGGTCTTGTGCAGCGCCACCGAAGAAACGGATTGACACTCCTGATTTTATTCATACACTTTATGTAAACGATTACAAGAACGCCGCACGAAGCTGCGGTCAGAACGGGCGCTGCGCGTCGCGGCGCTTGTCCCAAGGGAGGAAAAACGAATGCGACATAGCTTTGCAAAAATGATGGCCTCGACTGCGCTCGCGGTCGCGCTAATGGCCCCGTCGCTGGCCTCGGCCACCGACCTTGAGGTCATCCACTGGTGGACGTCGAAAGGCGAATCACGCGCCGTGTCGGAATTCGCCAAGGCGTTCGACAATGACGGGCAGGGTGACCACTGGATCGACAGCGCGATCGCGCTCGGCGAGACCGCGCGTGCAACGATCATGCAGCGCATTCTGGGCGGTGATCCTCCCGGCGCCGCGCAGTTCAATCCCGGCCGCGAGTACGAAGAGCTGATCAAGAACGACCAGCTCCTTCTGCTCGACGACGTGGCAGAGGCGGGCCATTGGGCCGACGTGATCCGCCCGAAGAAGATCGCGGACGCATGTCTTCAGGACGGACATTGGTATTGCGTGCCGGTCAATATCCATTCCTGGCCATGGGGCTGGTATTCCTACGCGGCGTTCGAGAAGGCGGGGCTGCCCAATCCGAAGACCTTCGACGAGTTCGTCGCAGATGCTCCGAAGTTGAAGGAAGCCGGCATTATCCCCTTCGCCGTGGGTGGAGACGGCAACGGCTGGCAGATCAGGGGCGCAGTCGACCAGCTCATGCTTTACAAGCTGGGCATCGAGAAGCGCGATCAGATGTACCGCGACAAGGATGTCGACATCGCCGGCGGTGACGGCGTGAAACAGGTTCTGACCGAGCTCAAGGAGCTCAAGAAGTGGACCGACGACGGCTACGCCAACCGCAACTGGAACGACACGACGAACCTCGTGATCACCGACAAGGCCGGGCTCCAGATCATGGGCGACTGGGCGCGCGGTGAGTTCTCGGCGGCCGGCATGACGGGCGTTAAGGACTTCGGTTGCATGATCGGCCTCGACGAGGATCACCCGATCGTCTCTACCGACGGCGACGTGATCGTGTTCCCGAAGCTCGGCGATCCTGACAAGGAAGCGGCACAGAAGCGTCTTGCGGCGCTCCTGATCAGCCCGGCGGTGCAGGTTGCCTTCAACAACGCCAAGGGCTCCATGCCTGTTCGTGGCGACGTTGACATGTCCACTGCTGACCCGTGCATGCAGAAGGCTTTGCAGGCAGTCGAGGACCCCGCGAAGATCGCAACCGGCCAACAGCGGTTCATCACCGAAGACACCACGAACCAGCTGAACTCGCTCATCACGCAGTTCTGGGCCGACGACGCCATGACGGTCGAAGAGGCGCAGGCGAAGTTCGTCGACATCCTGAAGAACTCCGACTGAGACGAGAAGCTGAAGCGCCGCTCTTGAGCGGCGCTTCCCTTTTGGCGATCATGTCACGGAGCGAGCAGACCCTTGAGCGGGTCTTGACGATAGGCCGTTCGATTTTGATGACATGCGCGGTGACCGGGCTGGCGTCGGGCATCGACCTTGCGCCGGCCGCTGAAGAGCGGAGTGGTCAGACCTGATGGCTCGCAAGCGGCGGCGCTTCTATTTTCATGCGGTCCTCGGGACAATTCCGATGATCGTCATTTCGGTCGGTGTCTTCGTCATCGGGATCGCCTTCACCTTTGTCTGGTCATTCACCAGCTCGAAGCTTTTTCCGAATTTCCACTTCGTCGGCCTTCAGCAATACGTGCGCCTGTGGGGCGAGGACCGCTGGGACGTCGCGGTCCACAACATCTGGATCTATGGTCTGCTGACGATCGGCGGAAACATGGTCTTCGGCTTCCTGCTGGCCGTGTTCATGGACCAGCGCATCCACCAGGAAGACCTTCTGCGCTCAATCTTCCTCTATCCCTTCGCCATGTCGCTGATCGTGACGGGTCTGGTCTGGCAATGGGCACTCGATCCCAATCTCGGCCTGCAAGCGGCGGTCCATCATTGGGGCTGGACGAGCTTCCACTTCGCGCCGCTCGTCGACGTGAACACCGCGATCTTTGGCCTCGTCGTGGCCGGGATCTGGCAGGGCAGCGGCGTCACGATGGCAATCATGCTGGCCGGGCTGAGAGGCATCGATGCAGAGATCTGGAAGGCTGCGAAAGTGGACGGCATTCCCGCGTGGCGCACCTACATCTTCATTGCGCTGCCGATGATGCGTGGCGCGCTCGCCACCGCTTTCGTCCTGCAATGCGTCGGCGTGGTGCGGGTTTACGACTTGATCGTCGCGATGACCGGCGGCGGCCCCGGCATCTCCACCAACATGCCGGCGCTTTACGTGATCGATATGATCACGCACAGCCAGAATGTCGGCCAGGGCATGGCCGCCGCAACGATGATGCTCGTTCCCATCATCGTCCTTCTCTCCATCCTCGGGATCGTCGGCTGGCGGCGCCGGGTGCGCGCCGAGGTAATGACATGAACAGCGAGAGTGCGGCGATCGCCGGCCCCGCGGTGCGGGGCGCGGTCGCGGCGGAGGAGCCCTATGGGCCGAGGCCGAAGCACCTCTCGGTGGCCCGCGTTGGCATTTACGCGTTCCTGGTCGTGTCGGCGCTGTTCTTCCTGATCCCGCTCTACATCATGATCGTGACGTCGCTGAAGGGGATGCCGGAGATCCGGCTCGGCCATCTGTTCAACTTCCCGGGAAAGATCACGTTCCAACCCTGGGCAGACGCCTGGCTCCATGCCTGCACGGGGCGCGATTGCTTCGGCCTTCATCCGGGTTTCATCAATTCGGTGAAGATCACGGTACCGAGCGTGCTCATCTCGATCCTGGTCGGATCGCTCAACGGCTACACGTTGTCCTTCTGGCGCTATAAGGGCGCCAATCTGTTCTTCGGCGTGCTCCTCTTCGGCGCCTTCGTGCCCTACCAGGTGGTAATCTATCCGCTGATCATCGGCTTTCGGGAGCTGGGGCTGTTCTCGACGTTGACGTGCATCATCATCGTGCACTCTATCTTCGGCATGCCGATCCTGACGCTGCTCTATCGAAACTTTTATGCCGGGCTGCCGAACGAGCTGTTCAAGGCGGCGCGGGTCGATGGCGCCGGCTACTGGAAGACCTTCTTCTACGTCATGGTGCCGATGTCCGTGCCGATCACGATCGTCGCCGTCATCCTGCAGGTCACGGGAATCTGGAACGACTTCCTCTTCGGCATCATCTTCTCCGGCCGTCCGAACTGGCCGATGACGGTGCAGCTCAACAATATCGTCAACACGACGCAGGGCGTGCGCGAATACAACGTCAACATGGCGGCGACGATTCTGACCGCTGCCGTCCCGCTCGCGATCTACTTCTTCTCGGGCCGCTTCTTCGTGCGCGGCATCGCCGCCGGCGCAGTGAAGGGCTGACCCTATGGCAAGTGTCTCCATCCGCAAACTCGGCGTCTCGTTCGGCTCGCTGAACGTGTTGCGCGACCTCGACCTCGAGGTGTCGGAGGGCGAGTTCATCGTGCTTCTCGGTGCGTCCGGCTGCGGGAAGTCCACGCTGCTCAACGCCGTTGCCGGTCTGCTCGACATCAACGCCGGACAGGTATGGATCGGCGGCAAGAACGTCACCTGGGAGGAGCCGAAGGACCGTGGCATCGGCATGGTCTTTCAATCCTACGCGCTTTATCCGCGCATGACGGTGGAAGGGAACATGAGCTTCGGGCTCAAGATGGCGGGGACACCGCGTGAGGAGATTCAGCGGCGCGTCAAGTTTGCCGCCGAGCTGCTGCATATCGAGCCGCTGCTGAAGCGCCGGCCGGCGGAGCTTTCGGGCGGCCAGCGGCAGCGCGTCGCCATCGGCCGCGCGCTCGTTCGCGATGTCGACGTCTTCCTCTTCGACGAGCCGTTGTCGAACCTCGATGCCAAGCTCCGCACCGAGCTTCGCGTGGAGCTGAAACGGCTGCATCAGCAGCTTGGCAAGGCGACGATGATCTACGTCACCCACGATCAGATCGAAGCGCTGACGCTCGCCGACCGCATCGCCGTCATGCATGCCGGCGTCATCCAACAGCTCGACACGCCGCACAACGTCTATCATCGCCCTGCGAACCGCTTCGTTGCGAGCTTCGTCGGCTCGCCGACGATGAATTTTCGCACCGGCAAGATCAACGGATCGGATGGCCCGGTGTTCGAGGCGGAAGGTGTGCGCGTTCCGCTTTCGGGCTATCCGTGGAAGAACGGCTCGTTCCCGAAGCAGGAGGTGGAGCTCGGGGTGCGGCCGGAGCACATCACCGTCGGCGGCAACGGCCAGCACAGCCTCGAAGCCAAGGTCGAGCTGGTCGAGCCGATGGGGGCGGAGACGGTCGTCTGGTGCGAGATGGCCGGCCACCCGCTCTCCGTCCGCGTCGAGGGCGAAACCGAAATCAGGGCAGGCGACAATCTGTCCGTCGCCTTTCCCGTGGAGAGGGTCAATCTTTTCGACGCTCAATCAGGTGCGCGTCTTTAGCCAGGAGTATCTTTCTTGAAATCCGACAATGTGTCCTTCCAGCTTTATTCGGCTCGGAAGTTTCCCCCGCTTGACGCCCAGCTCGCCTATCTGGCGAAGCTTGGCTTCCGCAACGTCGAGCCCTATGGCGGGCTCTTCGCCGAGCCGGACGCGCTTCGCGACGGGCTGAAGAAATACAAGCTCGCGGCGCCGACAGCACATGTCGGCATTGACCGGCTGCGCGCCGACGTGGATTCGGTGGCGAAGATCGCCAAGGACTTCGACATCAAGGTCGTTATCGTTCCCGCCGTGCCCAACGAGGAGCGGACGAACGACGCCACCGGCTGGGATAAGCTCGGCAAGGAGCTTTCCGGCTACCAGAAGAAGCTCGCCGAGAAGGGCATCGACTTCGCCTGGCACAACCATGCGTTCGAGTTCGCCAAGCTGCCGGACGGAAGCTATCCCCTCGACCACATCTTTTCGGCAGCGCCCGTCCTGCTGTGGCAGGCGGATATCGGCTGGATCGAATGGGCGGGCGAGAGCGCGGCGGACTGGATCGCCAAATACAAGGACCGCGTCATCGCGCTGCACGTCAAAGATCTCGCGCCGAAGGGCGAGAACGCCGAGGAAGCCGGACAGGCAGATGTCGGGCACGGCGTGCTCGACTGGAAGAAGCTGATGCCAGCCATCAAGGCGCCGAACGTGCGCTATCTGGTGCTCGAGCACGACAATCCGAACGACTACGAGCGCTTCGCCCGCCGTTCGTTCGAGACCATCGCGGCTTGGTAGGGAGGCATACTTGGACGAGATCGGCGTTGGGGTCGTCGGCTGCGGTAACATCTCGACGGTCTACCTGAACAATCTGCCGCATGCGCCGGGTGTGAAGGTGCGCGCTGTGGCGGACATGAAGCCAGAGGTGGCGGGAGCGCAGGGCGCGCGGTTCGGCGTGCCGGCGATGTCTGTCGACCAACTGCTTGCACGCGACGACATCCAGGTCGTCGTCAACCTGACGGTGCCGGCGTCGCACGGCGCCGTGTCGCTGTCGGCGCTCTCGGCCGGCAAGCACGTCTTCTCGGAAAAGCCGCTTGCGATCGACGTGGAGCTCGGCCGCAGGGTCGTTGAGGCGGCTGCGGTCCGCGACCTGATGGTCGGCTGCGCCCCCGACACGTTCCTCGGCGCTGGCGGGCGGCTTTCGCGCAAGATGGTCGACGAGGGAAAGGTGGGTCGGATCCTCTCCGGCACCGCCTTCCTGATGTCGCACGGCATGGAGCATTGGCATCCCGATCCCGAGTTCTTCTTCAAGAAGGGCGGGGGACCGGTGCTCGACGTCGGCGTCTATTACATCACGGCGCTGGTCAATCTGCTCGGACCGGTGGCGCGCGTGCAGTCGACGACGGCGACCGGTTTTCCCGAGCGCATCGTCACCTCCGAGGGGCCACGCAAGGGCTACCGCATCACCGTCGAGACGCCGACGACGTGTCTCGCGATGCTCGAGTTCGCATCGGGAGCGCTTCTCACCTTTGTCGCGACGTGGGACGTGTGGCGGCACACGCATCCGCCGATCGAGCTTTACGGCACCGAGGGGTCGCTGCGCGTTCCCGATCCGAACTTCTACGGCGGAGTCGTGGAGGTCAGCGACCGGGGCGGCGACTGGGTACGGCAAGACTCGCAGTCAATGCCGCTTGGCCGCGCGAACTGGCCGGCCGAAGCGCCGACCCGCGCGAACTACCGGGCGCTTGGCGTTGCCGATATGATTGCCGCGATCCGCACCGGCCGCGCCCATCACGCAAGCGGGAGGCTGGCGCTGCACGTGCTCGAAGTGATGGAGGCCATCGTCAAGGGTGGCAGCATCGAGATGACGCCGGCGGAAAGGCCCGCTGCCTTCGAGGAGAACGACGCTGCGGAGGTCTTCGACGCGTCCGTCACTCCGCCGCCTCCTTCGCCCAAGCCGGCGCCGAGCCGCAGGCGTCCTGCCAAGAAGCGTCCCGCCAAGAAGCCGACGGCAAAGAAAGCCAAGAAGCCTGCAACGAAGAAGCCGAAGAAATCGGTGACGAAGAAACCGAAGCGGGCCGTCGGCAAGACGTCGAAGAAGGCGGTGGCGAAGAAGCCGAAGCGTCCCGTCGCCAAGAAGCGGACCGCCAAGAAGCCGGCGGCCAAGAAGAAGAAGACAGCGAAGAAGGCGAGGCGCGGCCGTTAAGTCGCGCTCACCTCACCAGCTCCACATCGTCCCGTCTTCGAGACGCGCGACCGGCAGGTAGGCCGGATCGTATTCGTATTTGGCGGCGAGCTTCTCGTCGAAGTCGACGCCATGTCCGGGCGTGTCGCCCGGATAGAGATAGCCGTCGCCGAAGCTGTAGGCGTGAGGGAAGACGGCGTCCGTCTCCTCGGTGTGATGCATGTATTCCTGGATGCCGAAATTCGGCACCCAGAGATCGAAATGAAGCGCTGCGCCCATGCAGATGGGCGAGAGGTCGGTGGCGCCGTGGCAGCCGGTGCGGACCTGATAGAGCTCGGCCAGCATGGCGATCTTGCGAAGCTGCGTGATGCCGCCGGAATGCACAACCGCGGTGCGGATGTAGTCGCAGAGCTGGTTCTCGATAATCTCGCGGCAGTCGTGGATGGAGTTGAACACTTCGCCGATGGCGATCGGCGTGACGGTGTGCTGGCGGATGAGCTTCAGAGCCTCCTGGTTCTCCGCGGGCGTCGGGTCTTCCAGCCAGAAGAGCCGATAAGGTTCCAGGCTCTTGCCGAGGCGCGCCGCCTCAATCGGCGTCAGCCGGTGGTGCACATCGTGTAGAAGGTGGAAGTCGAAGCCGAACTTCTCGCGCACCGCGTCGAAGAGCTTGGGCGCGAACTCGAGATACTTCTCCGTCGACCAGATCTGTTCCTCCGGCGCGGCACCCTTGACGGCCGGCTCGTAGAACATCTTGCCGCGGGCAACGCCATAGACGGCATCGAGGCCGGGAACGCCGGACTGTGCGCGCACGGCCTTGTAGCCCTTGTCGAGGTATTCCCCGACGGCGTCGAGCGTCTCCGGGATGTCGCGCCCGTTGGCGTGGCCATAGACCATGACGCCGGCGCGGCTCTTACCGCCGAGAAGCTGATAAAGGGGGAGCCCGGCCGCCTTGGCCTTGATGTCCCAAAGAGCGGTGTCGACGGCGCCGATCGAGGCCATCGTCACCGGGCCGCGCCGCCAATAGACGCCCTTGGCGAGGTATTGCCAGATATCCTCGATCTGGTGCGGGTCGCGGCCAATGAGGAGGGGGGCGACGTGGTCCTTCAGATACGAGGCGACGGCGAGCTCGCGTCCGTTCAACGTGCCGTCGCCGATCCCGTACACGCCCTCGTCGGTCATGATCTTCAAGGTGACGAAGTTGCGGCCGGGGCAGGTGACGATGACCTTGGCTTCCGTGATCTTCATGACGCTCCCTTACGCAACCCCTTATGTACCGGCGGCCTGCATCGCCTGCGGCGGCGTTGTGACTTCGATATCCGTTTGATCCTCGAAAAGATGCGGGAACTGTTGTTCGAGCAGCGGAAGCGAGGTCAAGATCTCCGAAAGATGCGCGCGGACCGACTTCTCGGCCGCTGCCGCGTCGCCCGCGTCCACCGCAGCCAGGATCGCCTCGTGCTGGTCGACGAGGCGCTCGATAGGCGTCGCTTGCGGCAGGCTCAGATAGCGCACCCGGTCCATCTGCGCCTTCACTTCTTCCACAACGCGCCAAGCGTAGTCGCAGTCGACTCCGAGCGCGAGGCCGCGATGAAACGCCTCGTCGAGCGCCAGAAAGCGGGCGGGCACACGTTCGACGGAAGCGGCGCGCTGCGCAACGAGATTGCGCTTCAGGTCGGCGATCGCCCCGGCGGGCATCACCTCGCTCGCCTTGCGCGCCACGGCCACCTCCACCGCCTCGCGCACGAAGCGCGCGTCGGTCACCTGCTTGGTGGATATCTTCACGACGAACGTGCCGCGTTGCGGACGCACTTGGACGAGCCCGGCTTCGCTGAGCTTGATGAAGGCTTCGCGGACAGGCTGACGACTGACGCCCAGACGCGTCGCGATCTCGTTTTCCGAAAGCGCCTGTCCGGGAAGAAGCGCCATCGTGACGATCGCGCTCTTCAGCTCATGGAAGACACGACGCGCGGCGGGCTCGCCAGCGGCGCGCTGCTCGCCGCCCCAGCGCTCCGGGCCGGTGCCCTTGGCACCCGTGCCTCCGTTTTCTCTTCTCATTCGTCTGGCCCCCCGAGCCAGCTTCGGACAAACCGAATAAGATTGTTGCACTTCCCTATGTGCCATACTACCATACCAGTCAATAAGAACGCCGAAACAGGCTATTCGCATCGGGAGGAAATGATGAAGCGATTTCCACGTATCGGCCTTGCCGTGCTCGCCGCCGTCGCCGCGCTGGCGCTGCCGCGAGTCGGTCTTGCCGCAGACTACACGCTCAACGTCAACACGGCGCTGACGACCGATGATCCCCTCTACAAGGGCCTCGAGATCTTCAAGCAGAAGGTCGACGCGGACACCAACGGCGCCCTCGAGATTCGCCTCTTCCCGAGCTCTCAGCTCGGCAAGGATGAGGACGTGCTTGAGCAGGCTCGCGCCGGCGCCAACGTCGCCGTCATCGTCGACGGCGGCCGTCTCGCCGTCTTCACCAAGGAATTCGGCATTCTCGGCGCGCCTTTCCTCGCGCAGGGCTTCGACGGCATCCGCAAGGTCGTCACCTCGGACCTCTTCGAAGGCTGGGTGAAGAAGCTGCACGACGACGCCAGCCTGCAAGTGCTGTCCTTCAACTGGTGGCAGGGCGAGCGGCACCTTCTGACCAACGTTCCGGTCAAGACGCCGGCGGACCTCAAGGGCGTCCGCATGCGCACGCCGGGCGCGCCGGTCTGGATGGAGACGATCAGCGCCATGGGCGCCACGCCCACTCCGATGGGCTGGACCGAGGTCTATCCGGCGCTGCAGCAGCACGTCATCGACGCCGCCGAGGCGCAAGATCCCGCCACCTACGGCGCGCGGCTCTACGAGGTCATCAAGTACATCACGAAGACGGGCCACATCAATCTGATCACCGGCATGGTGACGAGCGGCGGCTGGTACGACAGCCTGCCGGCCGATATCCAGAAGGTGCTTCGCGACGACGCACTCGCAGCCGGAGACGAGGCCTCGCATATGACGCAGGACTCGCTCGCCAACTACGAGAAGATGATGGCGGAGAAGGGCGTCGAGATCGACGAGATCGACGTCACCCCCTTTGTCGAGGCGACCGCCGGCGTCTACGATAAGCTCGGTTACACGGACCTTCGCAAGCAGATCGAGCCGATCCTCGCCCAGTAAGGACCGCCAAGCAAGAATCTGGCGGGCCGGCTCGATCCAGCGGGCCGGCCCGTTCCAGTGACGGGGTAGGGCGGGGATGCTGAATACTCTCGTACGTTTGGAAGCGGCGGTCGGGAAAGTTCTCCTCGTCATCATCGTCATTCTGGTCTTCGCCGCAGGACTTCTGCGCTGGTTCGACCACCCGCTCATCTGGTCGGTCGATCTGGCGCAGCTTCTTTTCCTGTGGGTCAGCTTTATCGGTGCCAACCAGGCGCTCAGGAGCCGCGCCCATATCGGCATGGATCTCCTGGTGCGGCCGCTGCCGCTCGGCCTGCGCCGGTCGATCGAGATCGTATTGGCGCTTCTGACCCTCGCGTTCCTGCTCACGATGGCCTTCGAGGGCTACAAGCTCACCATGCTCAACCTCGCGCGGGTCTATGGCGACAGCGGCATCAGCTACGCCTACGTGACCGGCGCCGTCCCGATCGGGTGCCTGCTTCTCGCCATCACGCTTTGCGGCCACATCGTCAATCTGATCCGGCACTGGCGGGAGGAACGGCGTCTGGTCTTCTCCGACCCAATCCGTGGGGAGGTGGAAGACGTGCTGTGACGCTGCTATCGCTGACCTTCCTCGTTTTGATGTTGCTCGGCCTGCCGATCGCGTTCGCGATCGGGATCGCCGGCTTCACCTTCTTCCTCACCAACGGGTCGATCCCGGTCTCGATCGGCGTGCAGCAGGTGGCGACGGCCTCGCAGAGCTTTCCGCTGCTCGCCGTGCCGTTCTTCATCCTCGCCGGCCACATGATGAACCACTCGGGGATCACCACGCGGCTCGTCAAATGCTCCAATACGCTCGTGTCGTGGATGGCGGGCGGGCTGGCGCAGGTGTGCATCGTGCTCTCCACGCTGATGGGCGGCGTCTCCGGCGCCGCCGTCGCCGATGCGGCGATGGAGGCGCGCATCTTGGGCCCGGACCTCATCGCGCGCGGCTATTCGCGCGGCTTCACGTCCTCCGTCATTGCAGTCGGATCGCTCATCACCGCCACCATCCCGCCAAGCCTCGGGCTGATCCTTTACGGCTTCGTCGGCGGCGTCTCGATCGGGCGGCTGTTCCTTGCCGGCGTCATCCCGGGCCTCTTGATGATGGCGCTCCTGATGACCACCGTCTGGATCATCTCGCGTCGGCGCAACTACCGCTCGGAGACAGCGGAGCGTCCGACGGCGCGCGCCGTCTTCCGTGCGGTGGCGGAGGCGAAGTGGGCGCTGGTGTTCCCGCTCGCGCTTCTGATCGCCATTCGCGGCGGGCTCTTCACGCCTTCCGAAGTCGGCGCCTTCGCGGTCGTCTATGCGGCGCTCGTCGGCTTCTTCGCGCACCGGGAGCTGACTTGGCAGGGGCTCTCGCAGGCGCTTGGCGAAGCGGTCGCCGATACCGGCATGATCATGCTCATCATCCTGTTCTCCGGGATGGTGGGCTACGCCATCATCTTCGAGCAGGCGCCGCAGACGATCGCTGCGGCACTGACCACGCTGACCAGCCAGCCGCTCGCGGTCGTCGGGCTGATCCTCCTCTTCATCTTCATCGCCGGGCTCTTCGTCGAAAGCACCGTGCTGGTGCTGCTTCTGACTCCGATCTTCCTGCCGATCGTCCGACCGCTCGGCGTCAACGACGTGCATTTCGGCATCCTGATGATGACCATCGTGACGCTCGGCTCGATGACGCCGCCCGTCGGGGTGTGCATGTACACGGTGTGCAGCCTGCTCAAGTGCCCGGTGGAAGAGTACATCGTAGAGTCGATCCCCTTCGTCGCGGCGGTTCTCGTTCTCGTCGCAGTCCTTGCGCTCTGGCCCGGCCTGGTGTTGTTCCTGCCCGATCTGTTGATGTGAGCGTTGCTTTCGGGGGGAGTTCAAATCGTGGACGAGGAATCGCGTCTGATCGACGACGATCGGCTGTTTCCGGCCGATCCGGGAACCCGCGCCGTGGCGCGCCGCCTGTATGCCGGCGTCAAGGACCTGCCGATCATCTCGCCGCACGGTCACACCGATCCGCGCTGGTATGCGGAGGACGCGCCGTTTCCCGACCCGGCGACGCTCTTCGTCGTCCCCGACCACTACATTTTCCGGATGCTCTACAGCCAGGGGATCGACCTCGGCGATCTCGGCGTCCCGCCGGCCAGCGGCGAGAAGCCGGCCTTCGATCCGCGCGCCGTCTGGCGGCTTTTCGCAGAGAATTATTACCTCTTCCGCGGCACCCCGAGCCGCATGTGGCTCGACCACGTCTTCGCGACGCTCTTCGGCTTCAAGGAGCGGCTCTCCGGCGACGTCGCCGATTTCTATTTCGACCGCATCGCGGCGGCGCTCGAGACGCCGGAGTTCCTCCCGCGGGCGCTCTACGAGCGCTTCAACATCGAGGCGATCGCGACGACCGACAGCCCGCTCGATCCGCTCGACGAGCACGAAGCGATCCGCAAATCCGACTGGAACGGCCGCGTGCTGCCGACCTACCGGCCGGACCCGGTCGTCGATCCGGAATTTCCCGACTTTGCCGCCAACATCGTGAAGCTGCGCGACATCACCGGCTGCGATACGCTGACCTGGTCGGGATATCTGGAGGCGCACCAGAGGCGCCGCGCCTTCTTCAAGCAGGTGGGCGCCACCGCGACCGATCATGGCCATGCCTCGGCGCAGACCGCGGACCTTGCGCGCGCCGACGCGGCGGCGCTCTTCGACAAGGTCGTCTCCGGCGACTTCACGCCGGAGGAGGCCGATCTCTTCCGCGGCCAGATGCTGACGGAGATGGCTGCGATGAGCGTCGAGGACGGGCTGGTCATGCAGCTCCATCCGGGCTCGTTCCGTGATCACAACCCGGAAATCTTCCGCCGCTTCGGCAAGAACATGGGCGCGGACATCCCGCAGCCGACGGATTACGTGCGGGCGCTGAAGCCGCTGCTCGACCGGTTCGGCAACGAGAAGAAACTGACGCTCATCCTCTTCACCCTCGACGAGACGAGCTATGGACGCGAACTCGCGCCGCTCGCCGGGCACTATCCCTGCCTGAGGCTCGGGCCGCCCTGGTGGTTCTTCGACAGCCCGGAGGGCATGCGCCGCTTCCGCGAGCTGACGACGGAGACCGCGGGTTTCTACAACACCGTCGGCTTCAACGACGACACGCGTGCCTATCTCTCGATCCCCGCGCGGCACGACATGGCACGGCGCGTCGACTGCGCCTTCCTCGCCGATCTCGTGATGACGCGTCGGCTCGACGAGGACGAGGCGCACGAGGTTGCGCACGACCTCGCCTACCGCCTGGTCAAGGCGGCGTATCGGCTGTGAGCGAAGAAGGGACGGCGGGGCGACTCACCAACGCCGCGATCGCCACGCTGCCGAAGAGCGTCGCGCGCCCGGCATATGAGCGAAGCGCGGTCACGCCGGGAATCGTGCATCTCGGCATCGGCGCGTTCCATCGCGCGCACCAAGCGGTCACTGTCGACGATCTTCTGAAGGACGAGCCCGACTGGGGCATCGTCGGTGCGAGCCTTCGGAGCCCGGACACCCGTGATGCGCTGAGGGAGCAGGACTGGCTCTACGCACTTTCCGTGCGCTCCGGCGAGGGCGAGCGGCTGCGCGTGATCGGCAGCGTCGTCGACGTGCTCGTCGCGAAGGAGGAGCGCGAACGGCTGCTTGCGGTAATGGCCGATCCGCGCACGCGCATCGTGTCGCTCACCGTCACCGAGAAGGGCTATTGCCACGACCCGGCGACGGGCCAGTTGGACGAGGCGCATCCCAACATCCGCCGCGACCTTGCGCAGCCAAGCGCGCCGACGACGGCGCCCGGACTGATCGTGGAAGCGCTGGCGCGGCGGCGGGCGGCGGGCGTCGCTCCTTTCACGGTGCTGACCTGCGACAACCTTCCTTCCAACGGGCAAGTGGCGAAGCGCATCCTCGACCGCTTCGCTGCGCTGCGCGACGCCGACCTCGGCGCGTATGTCGCCGGCGAGGTCGCGTGTCCCTCGACCATGGTCGACCGCATCACCCCCGCGACCACCGACGAGGACCGCGCGCGGATCGCCGCGGCGCTCGGCGTTGTCGACGCGTGGCCGGTGGTGACCGAACCGTTTTCGCAGTGGGTTATCGAGGACCGCTTCCCGTCCGGACGGCCGGCTTTCGAGGCGGCGGGGGTGGAACTGGTGGCGGACGTCGCGCCCTACGAGCACATGAAGCTCAGGCTCCTGAACGGCGCCCATTCGAGCCTTGCCTATCTCGGCTATCTGGCCGGCTATGCGTTCGTGTCGGAGGCGATGGCGGATGGCGGCTTCGCGCGCTTCGTCAAGGCGCTGATGGACGAGGCGACGCCGACACTTGCGGTGCCGCCTTCGACCGACATCGAAAGCTACAAGGCCGCGCTGATCGCACGCTTCGAGAATCCGGCGCTCAAGCACCGCACCTGGCAGATCGCCATGGACGGAAGCCAGAAGCTGCCGCAACGATTCCTCGGCACGATCCGCGATTGCCTGAAGCGCGGGGCGCCCTACGGGTGCCTTGCACTCGGGGTGGCGGGATGGATGCGCTACGTCACCGGGGTTGATGAGAAGGGCGGGGCGATCGACGTGCGCGATCCGCTGGCCGAGCGCCTCCGATCGCTTGCGGACGATGCGGGACCGAAGCCGGAGCGTCTGGCGCGGGCGCTTGTCGGCGTCGAGGCAGTCTTCGGGAAGGATCTCGCCGCCGACCCGCGCTTCGTGCGGGCGGTGACGGAGAGGCTCGCGCGACTCTACCGCTTTGGTGCAAAGCGCGCCGTCGCGCTTGAGCTTGGAGATGCCTGACCGGCCGGCGCGGGCCGGTCAAGGTAACCTCCCGCTGGCGGGGAGGTCGGGGCTACGCAGCCAAGCGGAGTGAGTTCCCGGACCGTCCGGGGAACTAGGGAAGGGGCGCGCGACAATCGCCCCCCGAAACTGTCTCGCTCCACCCGCCAGACCTCGACCGCCCCGCAAGGGGGAGCTGGCCTAGTCCGCCGAGGCGGGGTCCGAGGCGCTCAGGTTGTCGCCGAAAGCGGGACGCCCGCGAGCGTCGGCCGCCCCTGCGCGCCGCTGCGCGCCTTCCGCCTTCTTCCGACGAGACCGAACAGGCCTTGGACCTTGGCCGCCGAGCGCGGAGCGGAGCTCTTCACCTCGATCGGCACGCCGAAATCGACGGCGGCGTAGACCAAGGCGTCGGCGATGCTGGTGGGGGAGAGGCCGGCTCCGGGGAAGGCGCCTGCCACCTTCTGCGCATGCTGCTCCAGCGAAAGGCGCGAGTCAGTCTGTGCGACGTCGGAGACGATCCGCCAGATTTCCTCTTGAACGAGCAGGCACTGCTCGACCGCGACTCCCGCTTCCGAGCTTTCGGCCGTGTTGCTTGTTGGCTTGTTGCGCGATCGCGACATCGCTCCCTCCTACGCAAACACAAGCCCCCAAGCCGGCTAAGATGCTCCTGTGGAAAATGACGGATTGTATGACCCAGGCGTGGCCGGACTCGGCAGATTTGAACCGTGCGGCCCATCGACCGCCATATTTCGCGCGACGCGGGAGTGATTCGGAAAAAAGTGTGCCGGCGGACGTTTAGCTGCCGCAATCGGGCCCGGAAAAGGGGGCTTCTGCTCCTGAAACGACCGGGCGGAGCCCGGTCTTCATGAGGCAGTGAACAAAGCGTCGTCAGCGGTTAGTATAAGGGGCGAGCAACACAGGGCGAAAAGGTACTGAGTACGCTTTGAGCCAGGAGATCAGCGGGGTGGTGGGGCCGCAAGGCCCCGCCACCCTCGCTCGGCGGATGAATTTGTAAGTTATTGAGATCGTTGGTACGCCCAAGGGGAATCGAACCCCTGTTTCCGCCGTGAAAGGGCGGCGTCCTGGACCGCTAGACGATGGGCGCATCGCGCGGGCGCTTATAGGCGGAGCGCTCCGGCCCCACAAGCAGCCCGGCTTTGCAGATAGATATAAGTGCCAGGCAGCCGAAGCTAAGGCGCCGGCTCACCATTTCCCGGTGTTCGGCATCGACTTCCACGGCTCCTCAGGCGGCAGCGCCGCGCCCTTCTGCAGGATCTCGATCGAGATGTTGTCGGGCGAGCGGACGAAGGCCATGTTGCCGTCGCGCGGCGGGCGGTTGATGGTCACCCCGCCGGCCTGCAGCTTGGCGCAGGTGTCGTAGATATTGTCGACCTCGAAGGCGAGATGGCCGAAATTTCGGCCCTCGCCGTATTTCTCCGGGTCCCAGTTGAAAGTCAGCTCGAGGAGCGGAGCCTTGTTCGACTTCCCGGAGCTTTCGTCCTCCGAAGCGGCGAGGAAGATCAGCGTGTAGCGGCCGCCTTCGTTCTCGTGCCGCCGCACTTCCTTCATGCCCATCTTGTTGACGTAGAAATCGAGCGACTGGTCGATATCGGTGACGCGGACCATGGTGTGCAAGTATCGCATGTGGGTCTCCTTTTTTTTCGAGCCGGAGAATATGTCGCCAAGCTCTGAAGGCAACGATGAAATTCAGTCGCTTCGCGAGCTGATCGCCCGCTCCGAGCGCGTCGTCGCGATGACCGGCGCCGGCATCTCGACGGAGTCGGGCATTCCCGATTTCCGAAGCCCCGGCGGCCTCTGGTCGCGCATGAAGCCGATCACCTATCAGGAGTTCGTCGCTTCGGAGGAAGCGCGGCTCGAGGAATGGCGCCGTCGCTTCCGGGCAAACGAAAGATTTGCGAATGCCGAGCCCAACGAGGGCCATCGCGGGCTCGTGCGCTTGATGAACGAGGGGAAGCTTCGCACCGTCATCACGCAGAACATCGACGGCCTTCACCAGCGCGCCGGGCTGCCGCCGGAAAGCGTCATCGAAATCCACGGCAATTCGACGCGCGCGCATTGTCTTAGCTGTCGCGCTCCGATGGCACTTCAAACGATACGCGAGACGATCGAGACGACCGGCGCGTCGCCGCGCTGCGAGTGCGGCGGCCTCGTCAAGGCGGCGATCATCTCGTTCGGCGAGCGCATGCCCGAAGACGCGATGGCCAAGGCGACGGTGTTTGCGGAGGACGCCGATCTCTTTCTTGTCGTCGGATCATCGCTGCTTGTGCAGCCCGCTGCGTCGTTGCCGCTCGTCGCAAAACGCTCCGGAGCAGCTCTCGTTATCGTCAACCGCGATGCGACGCCGCTCGACGAGTACGCCGAGCTCGTGCTTCGCGAGTCGATCGGCGTCGTGTTTTCAACGCTCTATCCACAGGCACCTGTTTAGAAAGCACGTTACGCAAACGTTAACCAATGCGGTTTGTCAGCCGACACTGTGGCAGCAATGCTACGCTTCGTTCGAATCGGGCGCACTGTTCGATGTGCACGCGACAGGAGGCGGCGAAGCAGTGAATATGAAGACTCGGATGGAGTCGCAAATGGGGGCCAAACCGACCGCCGACGCCACGCCCGAACTCACGCCGCAGGACGAGGCTCCGGTCGATCTGATCGAGATCTCAGGCGTCATTAAGTGGTTCGACGTCGCGAAGGGTTACGGTTTCATAGTTCCGGACAACGGCATGCCTGACGTGCTCTTGCACGTCACGTGCTTGCGCCGTGACGGATATCAGACGGCGTACGAAGGTGCGCGCGTCGTATGCGAAGTGCAGGACCGACCGAAGGGCCTGCAAGCGTTTCGTGTCGTCTCGATGGACGAGTCGACGGCGACGCATCCGGCGCAGATGCCGCCGACGCGACAGCGTTCGGCAGTCACGCCGACGAGCCCGCTCGTCACCGCAACGGTCAAGTGGTTCAACCGCATGCGCGGCTACGGTTTCGTGACCGAGGGCGAAGGAACGCCGGATATTTTCGTTCATATGGAGACACTTAGGCGGTACGGCATGGCGGAGCTCCGGCCCGGACAGGTCGTGCTCGTGCGCTATGGCGAGGGGCCGAAGGGGCGCACTGCAGCGGAGATTCGCCCACACGCAGGCGGCCAATTCCCCGCATCGCATTGACCGCGCACGCGCGCTAGACTTCGCGCATGCGTTTGTCGTCACTTGCCGCTTACGCGGCGCTTCTCCTGTTTTCCGCGCTCGTAACTTCGTCCGCGCTGTCGGCGGACGCGGAGCGCGAAGCGCTTGCCATCACGACGGCGGGCGGCGTTCGCAACTTCAGTGTCGAGATCGCCGACGACGACCGTGAGCGCGCTCTCGGCCTGATGTTCCGTCGCTCTATGCCGGACGAAGAAGGCATGCTCTTCGACTTCCTTCAGGAAGAGCGGGCGAGCTTCTGGATGCGCAACACCTACATCCCGCTCGACATGCTTTTCATCAAAGCCGACGGCACGATCGAGTCGATCGCCGCGCGCACGACTCCTCTGTCGGAACGATCGGTGAGATCGAAGGGACAGGTGCGCTACGTGCTCGAGATCAATGGCGGCTTGAGCAGCAAGCTCGGCATCGAGCCGGGCGACAAGGTCTCCGGTCCGGCGATCGAGTCGCGGCAGTAGGCGCCGTTCATCGGCCGCCGACCTCGCCGTCCTTTCCGAAGTAGCCGCTCCACGCGAACCAATAGGCGATGTGGCCGGGGAGCCGGCTAAGCGTGCGTCCGTCCTCGGCGACGAGAGCGTCCTCCCTCACACGCCAGCGTTTGCCGTCGGCGACGAGATCGGATTCGTCTTCGCCTTTCTCGAAGGTGAGGCCGCCGGAGCGATAAGCGCGGACGGTCCTGGTGGCCGCGTCGCCGACAAGCACGAGGTCGAGCACGCCGGCGCGATCGTTTATAACGGCGCCGCCTTCGAAGAGCGCAAGCGGCCATGCCTTCTCGATATTCGACGAACGGAGCGCGAAGACGTAGTCCTTCTTCTTCAGCGCGCTCTCGTCAACGACGGTCGGGAACATGAGGTCCGGGCTGGCGAAGTAGTCGCGGTAGGCGGCGCCGGGCGAATAGTCGCGCGGGTAGCCGGTCTCAGTGTCGACGACGCGGGTGTTGGGGTAGGCGTCTCGCCAAGCCGCCCAGTTGGTGATGACGACAGGCCGCGTCTTCAAAACGATGCCGGAGCCGGTGAGCGGACCGACGACGGGACGGCCGGTGAACTGGTTCCACAGCGAGTTGGTCGCCGTGTCGTACATCAGCTTGTTGGAGCGGTAGAGGAAGCCCGACGATCCGAAGACGAACGGCTCGGTGTGGCCTTCGACCCTGGTCTCGAACAGGATGCCGGAGCCGCAGAGCGTGCAGTAGGCGAGACTTACATCGATGCCGCCGATCGTATCGTTCAGCATCTCGTGCCAGTCGAGGATGCGGAGCGGATAGGCGCGCGCATCGCCGGCGATCTCGATGCCGAAGACGAGGTCGTCTGCGTTGAGATAGTCGGCTGCGCCGGCAGCGAGGAGGCGAGGGTGGTCGAGAGCGGGAATGCCGTCCTTCGTCACGCCGCCCCAGACGATCTCCTCGATGCGGATCTCATGCTTCTTCCTGCCGTCGAGGAAGAGCTGGAAGTTCGGATCGATCTGACCATGCGCCCAGGCGTGGACGAGCTCGAAGCCGTCGAAAGGCCGGATCTCGGGATGCGCCTCCTGCCAGAGCATCCAGCCGAACCAGTCGGCGCCGATCGTCTCGCCGGTGATCTTCTCCAGCGCTTCGGGGATGGCCGGGTCGCGGACGAAGCGCATCGCCATGATGAAGAGCGCCGCGGCGTCGGGCTCACCACGCTCGGCGAAGTAAGCGATCGCTTCGCTCCGCTCGGAGGCCGATGGGCTGAAGACGGAGAGCGCCCGCTCAACAAGCGCCCGATCCTCCGCGTGCGTCTCGGGGACCGCGACGAGGCACACGATGAGCACAAGGAAGAAGCAAAGAGCGCGCACTGGGGCTCCGATCGCAACGGACGGGCGATCGTGGAGCGCCTCGGCGATCACCGTCGAGGAAAGATCGCGTGAGGAAGGGTTGCGCTGTCGGGCCGCGCGGCGGCGGCAGGCAGAAGGCGCGTGCTAGCCCTTCTCGGGCTGAGCCGGAGCGCGCTCGGCCCTCGCGTCGATGGTTTTCGGCGCTTCGTCGTCCTCCGCCATGCCCTTCTTGAAGCTTTTGATGCCCTTGGCGACGTCGCTCATCGTCTCGGAAATCTTGCCCCTGCCGAAGAGCAGCATGACGATCCCGGCGATAATGATGATCTTCCAGATGCTGAGGCCTAACACCCGACACCTCCCAGTCCTCGAGCCCGGCGCTTGCCGTGCGGCGGTTGTGTCCCGCGATTTTTCCCGGAGCGAAGCCTAGCAGCTTTCGACCCTTCAGCGCGACCCTCTCGACTCATCTTGCGTTAAGCCGCTGCCGGCCCTAGGTTCCGCCTGTCTCACGGGGTGCCCTAGGGGCTGAGAGGCGGAGATCTCCGCCGACCCGTCGAACCTGATCCGGATCATGCCGGCGGAGGGATTGAGATTATGCCTCACCCGAATGCTATTCGCGCCCCGTCGGCTTCCGGCTCGATTCCTCGAACCGGTTGGGAGAAGCCGATGCCAAGAATTTCCAGAATTGCGCTCGCGCTGGCCGCGATGCTCTTTGCCGCGCCCGCCGCCGCGCAGGAGAAGCCGACGCTCACCGTCTACACCTACAGCGGCTTCCCGAGCGAGTACGGCCCAGGCGGCGTCATCAAGGAGCGCTTCGAGGCGGTCTGCGGCTGCACGCTCGAATGGGTGACGAGCGACGACGCGGGCACGCTTCTTTCCAGGCTGAAGCTCGAAGGCGCCGGGACGAAGGCCGACGTGGTGCTCGGACTCGACACGAACCTGATCACGGACGCGCGTGCCACCGGGCTGTTCCGGCCGCATGGCGTCGATGCTTCCGGGCTCAACCTGCCGATCCAGTGGACCGACGACACGTTCCTGCCGTTCGACTGGGGCTGGTTCTCCTTCGTCTACGACAAGCGAAAGGTGGCAAATCCGCCGGCGAGCCTCGACGCGCTCGTCAACTCGGAGGACGGACCGTCGATCGTCATCGAGGATCCGCGCACGTCGACGCCGGGGCTCGGGCTGCTTGTCTGGATGCGCGGTGTCTATGGCGACGGCGCCGCCGACGCCTGGAAGAAGCTCCAGCCGAAGATCGTCACGGTCACGTCGGGATGGACCGAAGCCTACGGCATGTTCCTCAAGGGGGAGGCGGACATGGTCCTCTCCTACACGACGTCGCCGGCCTACCACATCGCCGAGGAGAATGATCCGAACTTCGATTCCGCCATCTTTTCCGAGGGGCACTATCTGGAGATCGAGGTCGCGGGAATGACGAAGTCCACCGACCAGCCGGATCTCGCGCGCGCGTTCCTCAAGTTCATGGTCTCCGAGCCGTTCCAGTCGGCGATCCCGGAAGGGAACTGGATGTATCCGGCGAAGACGCCGGAGGAGGGGCTGCCGGCCTCCTTCCAGGGACTCTCCAAGCCGGAGAAATCGCTCTACGCGACGCCGGATGAGGTCGAGCAGAACCGCCGCGCCTGGGTCGACGAATGGCTCGGCGCGATGAGCAAATGAGGACGCGCGATGGAGCTTGGTAACCTCCCCCTTGTGGGGGAGGTTGATCAGCAACACCTGCCGTGAAGCTCCTTCCCGGTCTCGCGGCGCTGCTTCTTATCCTCGGCGTGGTCACGACGGCGTTCGTCGGCCTGCTTCTTGCGGCCGGACCAGAGCCGGCTGACCTGCCGTGGGGCTACGTCGCGAGCGTCGTCCGCTTCACGCTTCTTCAGTCCGTGCTTTCCACGGCGCTGTCGCTCATCCTCGGCGCCGCGATCGCGTTGGCGCTGGCGCGGCGAACGAGCTTTCCGGGCCGGAGCCTTTTCATCGCGGCGCTCAATCTGGCGAGCGTGCTGCCGGCCATCGTCGTCGTGTTCGGCGTGATCGAAGTCCTCGGACGTGCCGGCTGGCTCGGGGCGGGACTGAGGCTCGTCGGCGTCGATCCGGGCGCCTGGCTCTATGGGCTTCCCGGCATCCTGATCGCGCATGTCTTCTTCAATGTGCCGCTTGCCGCGCGCGTTTTTCTCGCTTCGCTAGCGGCTGTTCCCGGCGAGCGCTGGCGGCTGGCGACGCAGCTCGGCATGCCGCCGGCGACGATCTTCCGCGTGCTCGATCTCCCGGTGCTCAAGCGCGAGGCGCCGGCGATCGCCGCGCTCATCTTCCTTCTCTGCTTCACCAGCTTCGCGATCGTGCTCACGCTCGGCGGCGGCCCACGCGCGGCGACGCTGGAAGTGGCGATCTATGCGTCGGTGCGCTTCGACGTCGACTTCGCGCGCGCCGGGCTGCTGGCGCTGTTGCAGGTCGCGATCTGCCTGACACTGGTGCTGCCGATCCTCTGGCTCGGACGGCGGCCGGCCGAAAGCGCGGCGAGCGGCGTCACAGCGGCGCGGCCCGATGCTGGTGACCGGCGAGTGAGACTCGTTGACCGCATCGTGCTCGCCGTCGGCGGGCTTCTCGTCTTGCCGCCGCTCATCGCCGTGGCGCTGTCCGGCATCGCAGCGTTCGCAAGTCTCTTCGCTGCCGACGTCGGAAAGGCCACTGCGACCAGCTTTGCCATCGCGATACCAGCGGCGCTCATCTCTCTCTTGCTGGCGCTAGGTCTCGCGGCGACCGCACGCGCTCTCCGCGGCGCGGGTCGCTCGGGTGCGGCCGGGCTGATGTCGGTGTCGAGCGGCGCGATCCTGGCGGTGCCGCCGGTCGCGGTCTCGGCCGGGCTCTTCGTCGTGCTCAGGCCGCTCGCCGATCCGTTCGCGCTGGCGATCCCGCTGATCGTCCTCGTCAACGCCTTGACCGCGCTGCCTTTCGTGCTCAGGCAGGTGGAGCCGCCGCTGATCCTTTCCGCCGAGCGCTACGGACGGCTCGCGGCAAGTCTCGGTATTTCCGGCGCATGGCGGATCAGGCTGGTGGACTGGCCGCTGCTTCGCCGGCCGCTCTTGGCGGCTCTCGCAATAGCGACGGCACTGTCGCTCGGCGATCTCGGCGTCGCCGCCTTCTTCGGCTCGGGCACGATCCTGACGCTGCCGCTGCTTCTTTATCAGCGCCTTGGCAACTACCGCATCGCGGAGTCCGCCTCGGTGGCGTTGCTTCTTGCGCTTCTGGTGCTCGCGCTCTTCCTCGCGGCGCAGAGATGGTCGGGAGAGACCCTTGCTCGAAGTCGCTGACCTGACCCTCGACTATCCGGACTTCCACGCGCGCTACACGCTGGAAGTGCCGACCGGGGCGCTGTGCGGACTGATCGGGCCGTCGGGCGGAGGGAAGACGACGCTGCTTCACGCCATCGCCGGCTTCGAGCGCCCGACCTCCGGAGCGCTTCGTCTCGACGGCCGCGATCTCTTGCCGCTCGCGCCGGCCGAGCGACCGCTCTCAATGCTCTTCCAGGAGCACAACCTCTTTCCGCATCTGACGGCGGTTCAAAATGTCGGCCTCGGCGTCGATCCGCGTCTGCGGCTTTCCGGAGCGCAGCAACGCGACGTCGATGCGGCGCTTCAACGCGTCGGCCTCAAGGGACTCGGGGGCAGGCGCCCGGCGGAGCTTTCCGGCGGGCAGCGCCAGCGGGTCGCGATCGCCCGCGCGCTCGTGCGCAAGCGCCCGCTGATGCTTCTCGACGAGCCATTCGGCGGGCTGGATCCGGGGCTGCGCCGCGAGATGATCGCGCTTGTCGACGCGCTTCGCCGCGACGAGCGGCTGACGGTGCTCGTCTCGATCCACACGCCGGAAGACCTTGGGGAGGCCGCCGACCTGATGGCGTTCGTCGACGGGGGCAGGGTGCTCGCCGCCGCGCCGCCGAGGGAGATTCTGGCGCTCGGCTGGCAGCCGGCGATCGACCGCTATTTCGGGCGCTGAGCGGGTCGGGGTGGCGGGAGCCGGCTTCCGCGCTATATCCGTTCGATGAAACGCATCGTCGTTATCGTCGGGGCCGTTGTCCTCGTCGCCGTCATCGCCGCCCTGATCATTCCGCTATGGGTGGCGACGGCCGGCATCGAGCTCTCCGGCTTCGCCCTCGGCATGATCGTAATGATGGTGATCGGCTGCTTCGCGGTCGGCGGCGGGCTGATGTTCCTCGTCTTCTACAGCGCCCGGCACGGCTACGACGACGCGGTCCATCACGGGAGGGGCTGGCGCGACCCCGGAGAGGGGTAGAGTAACCTCTGCGCTGCGACCTTCTCCCGGTCTCGGGAGAAGGCTGGGGTGCGATTGTTGGCAGGTTAACGTCGAGGGCGTATAGAGCCCGCCCGGCCTCGGTTTCTGCGCGGAGCCGGGGATTTTCGGTCGGAGTAGGGTGATGAGCGAGAAGTGGACGCCGGCAAGCTGGAGGGCCAAGGCCATCGAGCAGGCGCCGGTCTATCCGGACCTCGAGGCGCTGGCCGCCGTCGAGGCGAAACTCGCCACCTATCCGCCGCTGGTTTTTGCAGGCGAGGCGCGCAAGCTCAAGGCGAAGCTTGCCGACGTCGCGCACGGGAACGCCTTTCTGCTCCAGGGCGGCGATTGCGCCGAGAGCTTCGCCGAGCACGGCGCGGACAACATCCGCGACTTCTTCCGCGTCTTCCTGCAGATGGCGGTGGTGCTGACCTTCGCGGCGAAATCGCCGGTGGTGAAGGTCGGGCGGATCGCCGGACAGTTCGCCAAGCCGCGCTCCTCGCCGATGGAGCGGCAGGGGGACGTCGAGCTTCCGAGCTATCGCGGCGACGTCATCAACGGCCCGGAATTCACGGCGCAAGCGCGCGTGCCCGATCCTGCGCGGCAGGAGATGGTCTACCGCCAGTCGGCGGCGACGCTGAACCTGCTGCGCGCCTTCGCCACCGGCGGCTACGCCAATCTCGACCACGTGCATCAATGGATGCTCGGCTTCGTGGCCGACAGCCCGCAGCGCGAGCGCTACGAGCAACTGGCCGACCGTATCACCGAGACGCTGGATTTCATGCGGGCGATCGGCGTCGAGCCGGAATCGCATCCGGAGCTTCGGCAAACCGACTTCTTCACCAGCCATGAGGCGCTGCTTCTCGGCTACGAGCAGGCGCTGACGCGCGTCGATTCCACTTCGGGCGACTGGTACGCCACCTCCGGCCATATGATCTGGATCGGCGATCGCACGCGCCAGCTCGACCACGCGCATGTCGAGTTCTGTCGCGGCGTGAAGAATCCGATCGGATTGAAATGCGGGCCCTCGCTCGACCCCGACAGCCTGATCCGCCTGATCGACATCTTGAACCCGAAGGACGAGCCGGGGCGTCTGACGCTCATATGCCGCATGGGCGCCGACAAGGTGGCGGCGAAGCTGCCGGCGCTGATCCGAGCGGTCGAGCGCGAGGGGCGCACGGTGGTGTGGTCGTGCGATCCGATGCACGGCAACACCATCACGCTCAATCGCTACAAGACGCGGCCCTTCGAGAACATCCTCTCCGAGGTGGTCGACTTCTTCGCCGTGCACCGCGCCGAGGGCACTCATGCCGGCGGAATCCACGTGGAGATGACGGGCCAGAACGTCACCGAGTGCACGGGCGGCGCGCGGGCGATCTCGGCGGAAGATCTTTCCGACCGCTACCACACGCATTGCGATCCGCGCCTCAACGCGGACCAGTCGCTCGAGCTTGCCTTCCTGATCGCCGAGCTTCTGAAGCGGGAGCGGTCGACGCGCGAGGTCAAAGTCGCCGCGCAGGCGTAAGCGAAGGGGGCCGGATGGGACAGATGATCGAACTGGAGGCGAAGGACGGGCAGCTGTTCTCCGCCTACGAGGCTTCGCCGCATACCCCTCACCATCGCGGTGGGCTGGTGATCATCCAGGAGATTTTCGGCGTCACCGCCCACATAAAGAGTGTTGCCGACGGCTATGCCGCAGACGGCTACTATTGCATTGCGCCGGCGATATTCGACCGCGACAGGCCGGGGCTCGATCTCAAACATGACTCGGACGGCATCGCGGCCGGCCGTGCGGCTGTCGAGAAGATCGGCTTCGACGCCATGCTCCTCGATATCGACGCTGCGCGTGCTGCTGCCGCGTCTGCGGGTAAGGTCGGCATCGTCGGCTACTGCCTCGGCGGCTCGCTCGCCTGGCTTGCCGCAACGCGGCTCCAAGGCTTCGCCGCCGCCTCTTGTTACTATGGCAGCCGCATCGCGAACACCGCAGGCGAGAAGCCTCACTGCCCGGTGCAGATGCATTTCGGCGACAAGGATCAGTCCATCCCGATCGAGAGCGTCGACACGATCCGCGACAACGTCCCCTCGAGGCTCGTCGAGATTTTCGTCTACCCGGCCGGCCACGCCTTCAACCGCGACGGCAGTGCGAGCTGGGAGCCGGAATCGGCGAAGCTCGCGCGCGAGCGCACGCTGAGGCTTTTCAAGGAGCACGTCGGTTGACGATGACGCAGGAGCGCGGCGCGGGCGGGACGACCCGCGACGCCGTCAATGGAACCCATGGCACTCGGGCCCTTCCCGGCAAAGGTGGGCTTGTGCGCATTGCTTCGGCGGCGAGAAACTCCGTGCGCGGGCTTCGCGTGGGGCTGCTCACCGAGGCGGCGGTCAAGCAGGAGGTCGCGCTCGCCGCGCTGCTTCTGCCGGTGTCGTTCTTCGTCGCGGCGAATGTCTGGGTGTGGCTGGCGCTCGTCGCGAGCGTGCTCTTCGTCCTCGTCGTGGAGTTCCTGAACACGGCGGTCGAACGCCTGTGCAATCACGTGACGCCGGAGCGGAACGACGCCATCCGCGTCACCAAGGACATGGCCTCGACGGCCGTCTTCTTCTCGCTATGCCTCGCCGGGCTCGTCTGGGTGGTGGCGCTGCTCGACAGGGTCGGCATCATCTGAGCGCCAGCCTCACACGCTCCAGCACAGTCCGAACTTCGTCCGGTTCGACGGAGATATACTCTCTCCAGGCCGCCTCTTCGCCGTGAGGGTACCCGAGCAGGTTATTCATTGATTTTTTTATGGAGAGGAAGGCGAACGATCGGTCGCCGGGACATTCGGCCATGCTTTGTACGTCGCTCGAACGGTCTGGCGATTCACCCCGAACAAGAGATGGAACTCCCATTCTGGAAAGAATGGGCCTTCGGCGGCTGCCCGGAGGCATTGGCTGACGATCTCAATCTCGCGTGGCGACAGTGTCTCAGAAAGAAATCTCATAATGCCTGACCATTCAGCGATGGGGCGCACCCAGCATAGCAGTCGCTCAGCACGTTGCCGCAGTCATCGGCGGAAGCTACATCCGCCCGCATGAGCCCGCCGAAGACGCTTTCCATCGCCGTCGCGCAGCTGAACCCTGTGATGGGCGACGTCGCCGGCAATCTCGCGCTCGCACGAAAGGCGCACGCGGAAGCGGCGGCGCTCGGCGCGGATCTCATCGTGCTGACCGAGCTTTTCCTCTGCGGCTATCCACCAGAGGACCTAGTGCTGAAGCCGGCGGTGCAGGCGGCCTGCCGCGTAGCCGCCGAGTCGCTGGCGGCAGATACGCGAGCGGGGCCCGGGATCATTCTGGGTGCGCCGTGGGTGGACGAAGCAGGACTCCACAACAGCGCGCTCCTTCTCGACGGAGGCAAGATCGTGGCCGTGCGGCACAAGGTGGAGCTGCCGAATTACGGCGTCTTCGACGAGCTGCGCGTATTCAAGCCGGGGCCGCTGCCGGGGCCCGTCGATTTTCGCGGCATCCGGCTTGGGCTCCCGGTCTGCGAGGACATCTGGGAGCCGGAGGTCGTGGAGTGTCTCTCGGAGACCGGCGCGGAGATTCTGATCGTGCCGAACGGCTCGCCCTATTGGCGCAACAAGCCCGACGAGCGCGTGCAGATCGCGGTCGCGCGGGTGGTGGAGAGCGGACTGCCGCTCGTCTTCGCCAACCAGGTCGGCGGGCAGGACGAGTTGGTCTTCGACGGTGCCGCGTTCGGCTTGAACGCGGACCGCACGCTCGGCTTCCAGATGCCGCAGTTCGAGACCGGCGTCGCGCTGACGTGTTGGGAGCGCGGCGCTACCGGGTGGCGCTGCGTCGAAGGTCCGCAGGCGAAACTCCCAGAGACCGACACCGCCAACTGGCAAGCCTGCGTGCTGGGCCTTCGCGACTACGTGGAGAAGAACGGGTTCAAGGGCGTCGTGCTGGGCCTTTCCGGCGGGATCGATTCCGCCGTCTGCGCCGCGATGGCGGTCGACGCGCTCGGGCCGAGCCGCGTGCGCGCCGTCATGCTCCCCTACCGTTACACCGCGGAAGAGAGCCTTGCCGATGCCGCGGAGTGTGCGAAGCGCCTCGGCATCCAATACGACGTGCTGCCGATCGCGCCCGCGGTCGAAGGCGTCGGCGAAGTGCTCGATCCGCTTTTCGGCAACTTGCCGGCCGACATCACGGAAGAGAACATCCAGTCGCGCGTGCGCGGCGTCGCGCTGATGGCGCTTTCCAACAAGCTCGGGGTGATGCTGGTGACGACCGGCAACAAGTCGGAGGTCTCGGTCGGCTACGCCACGCTCTACGGCGACATGAACGGCGGCTTCAATCCGATCAAGGACCTCTACAAGACCGAGGTCTATCGGCTGGCGCGGCTCAGGAACCGCGAGCGCCCGGGCGGCTGCCTCGGGCCGGAAGGGCCGGTGATTCCGGCCTCGATCGTCGACAAGGCGCCGACCGCCGAGCTCCGCGAGAACCAGAAGGACGAGGACTCGCTGCCGTCCTACGAGACGCTCGACGCGATCCTCGAATGCCTGGTGGAGAAGGAAATGCGGATCGCCGACATCGTCGCGCTTGGGCATAACCGGGCGACGGTGAAGCGCGTGGAGGGCCTTCTCCATCTCGCCGAATACAAGCGCCGGCAGGCGGCGCCCGGCGTGAAGATCACGCGGAGGAACTTCGGGCGCGACCGTCGCTATCCGATCACCAACAGATTTCGCGACAGTTCCTAGAACTCAGTTCGGGACGGGCGTGATGACGAGCGCGTCCTGCGCGGCGTTGCCGAGCGCCGGGCCGACGACGCGGATCGACTGGCCGTTCGCGCTGGTCGCGACGGGGATTCCGCCGTCGGCATCGCTCGCCCGCACGCGCGGCACGAAGCCGCCGTCGCGGTCAGCGAGCGTCTCCGGGTCTTCGCCGGGGGCAGGTCGGGGGCGCGGCAGGGGGGCGGTCAGATCGACGGGCGCTTCGATTGGCGCCACCGACAACGGTGCCGACTGCGCCACCGCGGTGAACTGATAGCCGCCGGCCGGCTTGCAGGTGCAGGCGGAGTCGAGGCTGGTGCGGTATTTGAAGGCGTTTGGGAGCGTGGAGTAGGGCGCGCCGGTGATCGAGATCATGTCCTCCGGGCCGCCGCCCGGGTTGGGGTAATAGTAGAGTTCCGCTTCCGCTCCCGGGCACATGGCCGCGCAGGTCTGCGCATCGTCAGGGAGGCGGTCCGACGTCGTGGAGAAGCTGATCGGGAAGTAGTAGCCGTCGCAGCTTCGCACGCAGAGCGTCCGGTAGGTGCCGCCGTTCGAGTAGTAGGGCTGCCGGCCAAAGAACCAGTCGTCGTTCGGACGCGCCTCGTAGAGCGTGCCTCTCGGGACGTCGCAACCGCGCGCTGCCATCATGCCTTCGAGCTCGCGCATTCGATACATGTCGGCGGAGCCGCCGCGCTGACGCCGCATATGGTCGAGGCGCGCGAGGTTCTGCTGCATCTCCTGGATTTTAGGCAGCAGCGTGTTGCAGCTTCGGTCGGGGGTGCGGCGGAACAGGAAGAAGCCGCTGCCGAAACAGCCGGCGTCGCGTGCGCGCGCTTCGGTCCGCGCGATCACATCCGCCTGCTCGCGGTAGGCGCGGTCGTAGCGGTCGCGGTCGCCTCCGCCGGCGCCACGCGAGCGTAGCTGCATCATCTCCGCCTGCATGGTGTAGCAGGACTGCGCCAGCGCCGGCTCGGCCAGAAGCAAGGCGAGCCCAAGCCCTCCCAGGAGGAGGCTCTTGGCGAAACGGCGAGATCGAGCGCCCAAGACAACTCCCACACGATTCGAGGTGTGGCCCAGGATACACGGGAACCCCAATCCTGACCGCGAATTAGGCAGCGGCAAGGCGTCCCACGGCGGCAAATTCGAAAAGCCCTCGCACGGAGCCGCTTCAAGCCCCATCTGAGCGCGGCATTTCTCCCGGAGACCCCCCATGCGCCTGTTTGTCTTTGTCCTCTCTCTTCTCCTCGCCGCGCCGGCGGCAGCCGAGGGGCCGGACCTGATCTTCAAGAAATCCACCGTCTTCAAGCTGCTGACGCCCGATCACAAGCTCGCCACCTACGGCATCGACGATCCGCTCGTCGGAGGCGTCGCCTGTCATTTCACAGTGCCGGAGAAGGGCGGCGTCGCCGGCGCGCTCGGGCTCGCGGAGGAGGTTTCCGACATCTCGCTCGCCTGCCGGCAGGTCGGGCCGATCTCCTTCAGGGAGAAGTTCGAGCAGGGGGATGTGGTCTTCCGCGAGCGCCGCTCGATCTTCTTCAAGAAGATGCAGATTGTGCGCGGCTGCGACACCAAGCGGAACGTGCTGGTCTATGTCGTCTATTCCGACAAGCTGATCGAGGGCTCGCCGAAGAACTCGACCTCCACCGTACCGATCATGCCGTGGGGCGGTCAGAGCGAGCCGGCGAAGTGTGCGGATTTCGTTGAGGAGTGAGCGCGGCGAGGAGCAACAGCGCGAGAGTCACGGCATTCAGCAGATGCCAAAGGAAGTGCGTACCGATCGGCCAGGCCGGACAAAGCGGCCCGTCGAGGGTCCTCAGCGTCAGCGAGACCAGGAAGACGCCGCTCGCAGGGAGCAGGCAGCGGGCGGCCGGGTGACCGAGGAGGGCGAGTGCGGAGCCGGTCGCAGCCATTGCGAGGAGCGGCGGGACGTAGGCGGCGGAGCCGCCGATGAGAGGACTGAGAGCCGGCCCCACCACTAGGGACAGCGCAAAGAAAAGCGCCAGCAGGCCGATCGTCGATGGCCAGCGGAACGCGAAGAAGCGGCGCAAAGCGAGCGCAAGGTAGCCGTAGATGAACGCCGTAATCGGCGCGACATCTGCGTTGACCGACCATCCGTTGGCGAAGACGTGGAAGAGGAAGGAGCCGACGCCGATCACCCCGACGAGAACGACCAGCGCCAGGACCGGCGGGTCGGAGCGCCCGCTTCGCCTGAGGGCCGAGAAGCCGAGCCCGGCAGCGAGGAGGAATGCGACGTTGGAGACGGCATTGAGCGGCTCCGCCCACAGTCCGGGGCCTAGTCTCTCGCAATAGAGGTCGATCGGCGCGGTCCAATCCATGGCCACAACATAGACGACGGGGTCGCCGCCGAGGCGCTCGACTTGACGCCGCCGCCGGAATGCCCGATGACGGCCGTCATGAACGGAAATTCCGCAAGAAATGGCGCGTTTTCACCCGCCATTTGCATTATCGGGATTATTTGCCGCTAGCACCCGCTGGCCGGCGCCGTTCGACTTGTCCTCTCGATCCGTCTGAACGTCCCGGCCAACGGGAACGTTTGCGCGCCGCGCGCAGCCGACGGAAGGGACGATGGGACTGAGGCTTCACAACACGCTGACCGGAAAGAAGGAGGACTTCGTCCCCTTCGACCGCAAGAACGTGCGCATGTACGTCTGCGGGCCGACGGTCTACGACTTCGCCCATATCGGCAATGCGCGGCCGGTCATCGTCTTCGACGTGCTCTTCCGGCTGCTCCGCCACCTCTACGGGGCCGACCACGTGACCTATGTGCGCAACGTCACGGATGTCGACGACAAGATCATTCTCCGTGCGGCGGAGGAGTATCCGGACCTGCCGCTCAACGAGGCGATCCGCAAGGTCACCGAGACGACGGAAAAGCAGTTCCACGACGACGTGGCGGCGCTCGGTTGCCTGAAGCCGACGGTGGAGCCGCGCGCCACCGAGCACATCGCCGAGATGGTCGCGATGATCAAAACGCTCGTCGACGAGGGCCATGCCTACGCCGCCGAGGGGCACGTGCTCTTCGACGTCAAGTCATGGAAGGCGGCCGACGGGTCGCTCGCCTACGGCAAGCTCTCGCACCGCTCGCTCGACGACATGATCGCCGGCGCGCGGGTGGAGGTCGCGCCCTATAAGCGCGACCCGATGGATTTCGTCTTGTGGAAGCCGTCGAAGCCAGGCGAGCCGATGTGGGATTCGCCCTGGGGGAAGGGGCGGCCGGGCTGGCACATCGAGTGCTCGGCCATGGCCAAGAAGCATCTCGGCGAGACCTTCGACATCCACGGCGGCGGCATCGACCTCGTGTTTCCTCACCACGAGAACGAGATCGCGCAGTCGCGCGTCGCCAACCACACCAACGTGATGGCGAAGACCTGGATGCATAACGGCTTCCTGCAGGTCGAAGGGAAGAAGATGGCGAAGTCGGAAGGGAACTTCGTCACGATCCATGAGCTGCTCGCCGACTGGCCGGGCGAGGTGTTGCGCCTCAACATGCTTCGCACGCACTACCGCCAGCCGATCGACTGGACGCTCCGTGGACTCGAGGAGAGCATGCGGGTGCTCGATCGCTGGCATCTCGCGGCGGGCGATTCGGAGCCACGGGTCGACGGCAATCCGCTTTTGACGAAGGTGCTCGAACCGCTCCTCGACGACCTCAACACGCCAGGTGCGATCGCCGCCGTCCATCGCGTGTCGGAGGAGGTCGAGGACGATCATGAGGGTGACGACCGCGGCATGTTCCGCGCGGCGATGCAGCTCCTCGGACTGCTCGGCGCCACTGAGACGGAGTGGCGGGAGCTTCGCGCGGCGGGCGTGAGCGTCGACGAGGCAAAGGTCGAACAGCTGATCGCCGATCGCAGCGCCGCCCGCGCGGCCAAGAAGTTCGCCGAGGCCGACCGGCTGCGCGGCGAGCTCGACGCGATGGGGGTGGTGCTGAAAGACGGCCCGGAAGGCACGACGTGGGAGGTGAGGCGATGAGTGACGAGCTTGCTTTGGCTCTCGATCACATCACGCTCAGCGTCGCCGATCTCGGCAGGGCCAAGGCTTTCTATGAGGCCACGCTCGCGCTGGTCGGGCTCGGGATCGTCGGCGAGGTGACGGCCGTGCAGACCGGAACGGTTGCGTATGTCGGTTTCGGCAGGGGGCGCAAAGGCCAGCTATGGATCGCCGAGAAGGGCCAGCAGACGCCGGCGACGCACATCTGTTTTCGCGCGCCGACGCGGGAGGCCGTCCGCGCGTTCCACGGTGCGGGCCTGGCCAATGGCGGTGAGGACAACGGCGGGCCGGGTGCGCGTGAGGAGTACCATCCCGATTACTACGCTGCCTTCGTTCTCGATCCCGAAGGCCACAATATCGAGGCGGTCTGCTTCGAACCGGAGGCGAAGGAATGAGCGATTTTCGCATGACGGGCGGATGCCAGTGCGGTGCGGTGCGGTATGCGCTGCTCACGCAGCCCGACAATCCGCATATCTGCCATTGCCGCATGTGCCAGAAGGCTTTCGGCTCTTTCTTCGCACCGCTGACCGGCGTGCCTCTTTCGAAGTTCGAGGTCACGCGCGGCGCTCTTGCGCTCTTCAGGAGCTCGGATCTGGTCGAACGCGGCTTCTGCCGCGACTGCGGCACGCCGCTTTCGTTCCGCTTCATCGACTCCGACCGCATCTCGGTCTCGATCGGCTCGCTCGACGAGCCGGAGAAGGTCGAGCCCACCCACCAGTTCGGCAACGAGGCGCGGCTGTCTTGGTTCGCCAAGCTCCCGAACCTGCCCGGCAATGAGACCACGACGGAGACGGACGCGCCCAAACGTGCGGCGGACATCGCCGCCTCGAACCATCAGCATCCCGATCACGACACGGCGGTGTGGCCGCCGAAGGGAGCCTGAGTTGTGACCGAGTTGCGCCTTTCCGGCGGATGTCAGTGCGGCGCGGTGCGCTATGCGCTGCTGGCGCCGCCGACGAACCCGCACATCTGCCATTGCCGCATGTGCCAGAAGGCGTTCGGCTCGTTCTTCGCGCCGTTGACCAGCGTGACGCTCGACAAGTTCGAGGTAACCCGCGGGGCATTGGCGATCTTCTATAGCTCCGATCCCGTGGAACGCGGTTTCTGCCGCGACTGCGGCACGCCGCTGACCATCCATACGATCGGCGAGGACCGCATCTTCGTTTCGATCGGCTCGCTCGACGAACCCGCCAGGGTCGCGCCGAAGAAGCAGCATGGGGTCGAGGGACGGCTGCCGTGGTTCGACACCATCACGCATCTTCCTGGCGACGCCACCACCGAGCAGGAAGACCCGGCACTGACGGCAAAGATCGCCGCGAGCAACCACCAGCATCCCGACCACGACACGGCGGTGTGGCCGCCGAAGGGAGCCTGAGCCGTGGCCGAGCCTCGTCGTTCCGGCGGATGTCAGTGCGGCGCGGTGCGCTACGCGATCACCGGGCCGCTCATCAATCCGAGCGTCTGCCACTGCCGCATGTGCCAGAAGGCGTTCGGCGCGTTCTACGCGCCGCTCGTCGGCGTGAAGCTCGACCGGTTCGAGATGACGCGCGGCGCGCTTTCCATCTTCAAGAGCTCCGATGTGGTCGAGCGCGGCTTCTGCAGCCAATGCGGCACGCCGCTCACGTTCCGCAATCTCGAGAGCGACGAGATGAACGTGTCGATCGGCTCGCTCGACGATCCGGCGGCCGTGAAGCCGATCGTCCAGTACGGCATCGAAGGACGCATTCCCTGGATCGGCGAGCTTGATGCCGTGCCGGGATTGGAAACCGAAGAAGATACCGACGCCACCCCCGACCACTATGCGCGCATCCGCGCGACCAACCACCAACATCCGGACCACGACACGGATCGGTGGCCGCCCGAGGGAACGAAAAGATGAGCAAGGAACGCCTCTACCTCTTCGACACCACGCTGAGGGATGGCCAGCAAACGCCGGGCATCGATTTCTCGGTGGAGGACAAGATCCTCGTCGCCGGGCTGCTCGATCAGCTCGGCATCGACTATGTCGAGGGCGGCTATCCGGGCGCCAACCCGACCGATACGGCGTTCTTCTCAAAGAAGCGGACGCATCACGCCAAATTCACCGCGTTCGGAATGGTGAAGCGGGCGGGGCGGTCGGTGTCGAACGATCCGGGCTTGCAGGGTCTGCTTCGCGCCGAGGCGGACGCGATCTGCTTCGTCGCGAAGGCCTGGGACTTCCACGTGCGACTAGCGCTCGGCTGCACGAACGAGGAAGTGCTGGAGTCCATTTCGCAGTCGGTCGCCGCGTCGGTGGCGGCGGGACGCGAGACGATGCTCGACTGCGAGCACTTCTTCGACGGCTACAAGGCGAACCGGGACTACGCGCTGTCGTGCGTCGAGACGGCGCTCTCCGCCGGCGCGCGCTGGGCGGTGCTGTGCGACACCAATGGCGGCACGCTTCCCGACGAGGTCGCAGAGATCGTCACCGACGTCGCCGGGCGCTTCGGCGGCGACAAGATCGGCATCCATGCGCACAACGATACGGGGCAGGCGGTGGCGAACTCGTTCGCCGCGGTCCAAGCCAGCGCGCGCCAGATCCAAGGGACGCTCAACGGGATCGGCGAGCGTTGCGGTAACGCCGACCTCACCTCCATCATCCCGACGCTGATGCTGAAGCCGGCCTTTGTCGAGCGCTTCGAGACCGGCATATCGGTGGAGAAGCTCACGGAGCTGACGCATGTCTCGCACACCTTCGACGAGATCCTGAACCGGGCGCCGAACCGACAGGCGCCCTATGTCGGCGCGTCCGCCTTCTCAACGAAAGCCGGCATCCACGCCTCCGCGCTGGTGAAGGCGACGGAGACCTACGAGCACGTCAAGCCGGAGGCCGTCGGCAACCGCCGCCGGCTCCTCGTCTCCGATCAGGCGGGACGCTCCAACCTGATCGCGGAGCTCGACCGCTTCGGCATCGACTTCGACCGCGGCGACCCGCGCCTCGACGGGCTGCTCTCGGAGATCAAGGAGCGGGAGTCGCAGGGCTACGCTTACGAGGGCGCCGACGCGTCGCTTGAGCTTCTGGCGCGGCGGAGGCTCGGGACGCTTTCCGACTTCTTCAAGGTCGAGGGCTTCCGCGTGAACGTCGAGCGGCGCTTCGATGCCAAGGGCCGGCTGAAGACGGTGGCGGAGGCGGTGGTCAAGGTCGACGTCAACGGCGACAAACGCATGTCGGTCGCGGAAGGGAACGGCCCAGTCAACGCGCTCGACAAGGCGCTGCGAAAAGACCTCGGCGATCTGAACCGCTACATCAACGATCTCGAACTCGTCGACTACAAGGTCCGTATCCTGAACGGCGGCACCGAGGCGGTGACGCGCGTCCTGATCGAAAGCCGTGACGGGGACGGGAACCGCTGGCTCACGGTCGGCGTGTCGTCGAACATCATCGACGCGTCGTTCGAAGCGCTTCTCGACGCGGTCAACTTCAAGCTCGTGAGATCACTGCTGGCGCCGGTGCGCTCGGCGGCGGAGTAGACGTCACATCCGCTCGAGCGAAGTCGCGGCCTCGAAGTCGGCTTCAGGCCGCGCGGCGAGCGTTCGCTCCAGCATGGGCACGATGTCGGCGGCGCGCTCGGCGACGACACAGGAAACCTCCAGGTCGGCGCGGATGAAGCCGACGCGGCGCATCTGATCGAGGAGCTGGATCAGCGGATTCCAGAAGCCCTCGATGTTGGCGAGAAGCACCGGCTTCTTGTGGCGGCCGAGCTGCGCCCAGGTCATCTGCTCGACCAGCTCTTCCAACGTGCCGACGCCGCCCGGCAGCGCGACGAAGGCGTCGGCTTTCTCGAACATCAGCATCTTTCGTTGATGCATGTCGTCCGTGACGATGAGGTCGGTCAGATCGGACATCGGCCGCTCGCGGCTTTGCAGGAAGCGCGGGATGATACCGGTGACGCTGCCGCCGCCATCGAGCACGGCGCGGGCGACGGTGCCCATGAGCCCGACGGAGCCGCCGCCATAGACGAGGCGGATTCTGGATTCCGCCATGGCGTGGCCCAGCTCGCGCGCCGCTTCCTCATAGGCGGGATGGGTTCCGAGGCCGGACCCGCAGTAAACACAAAGGCTTTTCAGACTAGGCATGGATAGGACCGTTGCATCGGCCAGTTGGGTAATCAAGTCGGGTAATCAAGCGGAAGCCACTCGGATTTCGTCGGCCTTGAGCCCGGAGACGACCGGGAGTACAAGCCCTTAAGATGATTGTTCGAATCGAACACGAGGCTTCGTAGCCACCCTATGCCGCGCCCCCTTGCAGCGCTCGCTGCCCTTTTCGCCCTCGTCATCGTGATAGCCGCGATTCTCCTCTACAGGGCCGATTTCCGCCAGGTCCAGGAGGCATCGCAGTCTCCAGCCACCGCAACCAGCCAGGAGGCGCAACCCGCGGAAGAGACCGCGGCAGCGCCTGAGGTGACGCAGCCGGCTGCCGAGGCGGCCGCGCCGTCTGCGACCGCTTCGGACGAACAGACGGTCGCCGTCGCTCCGGCGCCGCCGGCCGGCGAGGGATCAGGCGCGGCAGCGGAAGGCGCCAGCGCCGCGGACGAGGAAGACATGGCCGCGGCCGAGACGCCGGCGATGGCGACCGGCGAGGCGTCGGAAGCCGAGGAGCCGGCGGCCGCTGCCGAGCGGCAGGTTGCCGCGATGGAGCCGAGCGCGATCGGCGAAGCCTCCGGCGCTGCGTCTGAGGGCACTGCCCCCACGGGCGAGCGGCAAGCCGCTTCCACGACACCGCCTGGCGTGGGGGACGGATCGGGCGCAGCTTCGGAAGGGGGGACCAACGCTGACGAAGGCATGGGCGCGGCTGCCGAGACACCCGCTGCCGGCGATGCGTCTGGCGCGGCTGCCGAAGTAGGTGTCGCCGCCGGCGAGGAAGCGGTAGCGGCCACCGAGACACCCGCTGCCGGAGAGGTATCGGGCGCGACACCTGAAGAAGGCGCTGCGACCGACGAAGGCATGGTCGCGGCTGCGGAGACGCCCGCCGCCGGCGGAGTATCTGGCGCGACCTCTGAAGAAAGCGCCGCCGGCGAAGAGACCGTCGCGGCTGCGGAGACGCCTGCTGCCGGCGAGGCATCCGGGCCGACCACCGAAGGCGGTGCGGCGGAAGAGCAGGTCGCCACGGCGGACGAGCCTGTGAAGATAGAGGCCATGGGCGCAACCGCGTCGGATGGCCAAGAAACGGTCGAGGCAGAGGCCGCATCGCCCGAGCAGCGGATCGAACTCGGTCCGGTCGAGGCGACAGCTCCCACGGAGGAAGGCGCGCCGGCGCCTGTTGCTTCCGCGGAAGCGACTGCACCTGATTTTGCCAACCATCTCGAAGTCGCCGCGGTCCAGGGGCAGGCCGAAGGGGTGGCGGTCTCCGTCGAAGCGGCGCCGGGCGCGATCGATACGGGCAAGGTGACCATCAGGGCCGCCGAGGCGGAGGCCGGCTCGCTCTACGTTGCCGGGGCGGCGCCGCCGGGCACGCTCATTCGCGTCTACCTGAACGAAAATCTCGTGGGCGAAACGCGCGCGAGCCAGGACGGTTCGTGGCTGATCGAGGCCAAGCGCGACGTGCCGGTCGGCGAGGTGGTCTTCCGGGTCGAAGCGGTGCCTGAGGCGGGCGCGGGCGAGGCCCCGGTCATCGAAGCGTCGGCGCCGTTCATGCGTTACTCTGACGGCGTGGTGCTCGAACCGGTCGTGACGGCTGCGACCAGCGAGCAGGCGCTCGCTTCGGACGGCGCCGTACCGCGCCCGACCTACGTGATCATCCGGCGCGGAGACAACCTCTGGCGGATCGCCCGCCGCAACTACGGACGGGGGATCAAGTACCAGGCGATCTTCGCGGCCAATCGCGACAGCATCGAGAATCCGCACTGGATCTTCCCCGGCCAGGTCTTCGTCATCCCGACGCGCGACCGGACCTGGGACACGACCGTCACGAACTGACATTTCGCCCGGCCTGACCGGGCGATTTGCATTCATCGGCAATCGACGATAAACGATGAGGGCGGGCCGTCGTTTCCACGACGCATGACGGCTCGGACGCGAAAGGAACCCTCGTGGAGAACGTCGACGCGGCCGCCGAGCGGCTGAAGGCGCTTGGCCATCCGGTGCGTCTTGCGATCGTGCGGGCCCTGGCCGAGCAGAGCGCTTGCTGCTGCGCGGACGTGTGCAGCCGGCTGCCGCTTGCGCAGTCTACGGTCTCGCAGCACCTGAAGGTGCTGAAGGACGCCGGCCTGGTCAGTTTCCGGCGCGACGGCGTGCGCTCGAGCTACGTGCTCAACCCCGCTGCCTTCGCCGAGCTTCGCTCCGACCTTGAAGGGATCTCCGCGCTCGTCTCCAACGAACAATGCGAGGCGCCGGGGTGCGCGTCAAAGCCATGACGGATACCGCGGCGGGGCCCAAGGTGACGGCGGATAGCGGCCGCGCCTTCTCGACGATCCTCAACCTCTGGCCATACATGTGGCCGTCCGACCGCCCCGACCTGAAGGTCCGGGTGGCGGTCGCCTTCCTGGCGCTCCTCGCCGCGAAGGTGGTCACGGTGCTCGTGCCCTATTCCTACAAATGGGCGGTCGACACGCTGACCGGAGAGGCCGGGACGCCAGGCTCCGTGCCGCTCATCATCGCGGCCCCGATAGCGCTCGTTCTTGCCTACAATCTCGGGCGCATGGTCGCGTCGGGGTTCACCCAGCTTCGCGACGGTTTCTTCGCCCGCGTCGGGCTGCATGCGGTGCGGCAGCTCGCCTATCGGACCTTCGTGCACCTTCATGGTCTGTCGCTGCGCTTCCACCTGGAGCGAAGGACGGGCGGTCTCTCCCGGATCATCGAGCGCGGCACGACGGGGATCGAGAACATCGTCCGCCATGTCATCCTGAACTCGGCGCCGACGGTGATCGAGTTCGCGCTGACAGCGGGCATCGTCTGGCACCAGTTCGGCTTTTCCTACGTTATCGTCATCGCGGCGACGGTGGCGCTCTATGTCTGGTTCACCATCCGCGCGAGCGATTGGCGCATCTCGATCCGCCGCGAGATGAACGACTCCGATACCGACGCGCATTCGAAGGCGATCGACTCGCTGCTCAACTTCGAGACGGTCAAGTATTTCGGCAACGAGGGCCGCGAGGCGGACCGCTTCGACCGGTCGATGGCGCGCTACGAGCGGGCCGCGATCAAGACGTGGACCTCACTTGCTTTCTTGAACTTCGGACAAGTGGTGATCTTTGGCACCGGCATGGCGATCTGCATGGTGATGTCGGCGCGCGGCATCCTCGCCGGTACGCAGACGATCGGCGATTTCGTGCTGATCAACGCGCTGCTCATGCAGCTCTCCATGCCGCTCAACTTCATCGGCTTCGTCTACCGAGAGATCGTGCAGGGCTTGGCCGACATCGAAGCCATGTTCCGGCTTCTCGAAGTGCCCGCCGAGGTGAAGGACAAAGACGATGCGCCGGCGCTGGCTGTCAGCGAGGGCGCCATGAGGTTCGAAGACGTCCACTTCGGCTACGAGCCCTCGCGGCCGATCCTGAAGGGGGTCAGCTTCTCGGTGCCGGCCAATGCCAAGGTCGCCATCGTCGGGCCGTCGGGAGCGGGCAAGTCGACGCTGTCGCGGCTTCTCTTCCGCTTCTACGACGTGACCAGCGGAAAGATCACGATCGACGGGCAGGACATCCGCGACGTGTCGCAGGAAAGCCTGCGCGCCGCGATCGGCATCGTCCCGCAGGACACCGTGCTCTTCAACGACACGATCGGTTACAACATCCGCTACGGTCGCTGGGACGCCTCCGAGGAGGAGGTGCGCGAGGCGGCGCGCATGGCGCAGGTGGCGCGCTTCATCGCGAGCCAGCCCAAAGGCTACGACACGCAGGTCGGCGAGCGTGGGCTGAAGCTTTCGGGCGGCGAGAAGCAGCGCGTCGCCATCGCGCGCACGATCCTCAAGGCACCGCCGATCCTCGTCCTCGACGAGGCGACCTCGGCGCTCGACACGGCGACGGAGCGGGAAATCCAGTCGGCGCTCGAAAAAGTGTCGCAGAACCGCGCGGCGCTCGTGATCGCGCACCGACTGTCGACTGTCGTCGACGCCGACCGGATCATCGTGCTTCAGGACGGGGCGATCGCCGAGCAGGGCACGCATGGCGAGCTCCTGGCGCGCCACGGGCTCTACGCCGCGATGTGGGAGCGTCAGCGCGAGGCGGACGAGATAGCCGAGCGGCTCAGGCGCACGCGCGAAGAGGCGGGCGCATTCATGCCGCCGGACTACGTTCCGGAGGAGGCGGCGGAGTAGCCGGCTTCCCCGCGAGGGCGGCATTGTCTATGAGCGCCCGATGCTCCGTTCCGTGCGCGACGCCATTCCGAACATCCACCGCGAAGGCTGGCCCTTCATCGCCGCGGCGCTCGCCTTGGCGCTGGTCTTCGCCTTTCTCTTCGCGCCGCTGTTCTGGCTGCTTCTGATCCTTGCCGGCTGGATCGCGATCTTCTTCCGCGATCCGGCTCGCGTCGTGCCGGTGGCCCCGGGCCTCGTGGTCAGTCCGGCCGATGGGCGCGTGGAGCCGATCGTGCGCGCAACACCGCCGCCGGAGCTCAGTCTCGGCGATGCGCCGCTTAAGCGGGTCTCGATCTTCATGAATGTCTTCGATTGCCACATCAACCGCGCGCCGGTCGCGGGACGGGTGGCCCGGATCGGCTACAAGGCTGGGAAGTTCCTGAGCGCCGACCTCGACAAGGCGAGCGAGGCGAACGAGCGGAACGGCTTGGTGATCGACGTGGGGGAAGGCCGCGCGGTGGGCGTCGTGCAGATCGCCGGGCTCGTCGCGCGCCGCATCCTTTGCTGGGTGCGCGAGGGCGCGAGCGTCGAGACGGGCGAGCGGATCGGGATGATCCGCTTCGGCTCGCGCCTCGACGTCTATCTCCCCGACGGCTCGACGGTTGTCGTCAATCCGGGGCAGCGCGCGATCGCAGGGGAGACGGTCATCGCGGTGTTGCCGGGCGGCGCACTCTCCCCGCCTTTCCAGGCACGGCGGGACTAGCGCGATGCCCGGTCTCTTTCCCCCCGTCGATCCGGACGCGAAGCGCGGCAGGCCGCGGCGTCGATTGGTGCCGTTCACAGCGGTGCTGCCGAACCTCGTCACGCTGCTCGGGCTTTGCGCCGGGCTGACGGCGATCCGCATGGCGGTCGAGCACCGCTTCGACTTGGCGATCGCCGGCATCATCTTCGCCATCATTCTCGATGGGATCGACGGGCGCCTGGCGCGCTACTTCCGCGCTTCGTCGCGTTTCGGCGAGGAGCTCGACTCGCTCGCCGACTTCGCCAATTTCGGCATCGCCCCGGCGATCTTCGTCTTCATCTGGAGTCTCGACGGGCTCTCCTCGTTCGGCTGGATCTGCGCGCTTGTCTTCGCCATCTGCACGGGGCTCAGGCTCGCCCGCTTCAACGTGGCGCTTCTGGCCGAGGAGCCGATGCCCGACTGGCATAGGGACTTCTTCGTCGGGGTGCCGGCGCCGGCGGGGGCCGGCCTCGTCCTCCTCCCGTATTTCCTGCAGCGGACGTTTCTTCTCGACCTCAGGCCCGCCGCCGTCGCCGTTGCCGTTTACACGATCGTGATCGCGCTTTTGATGGTCAGCCGCCTGCCGACCTTCTCCGGCAAGCGCTTCGGCCGGCGCATCCCGCGCGACCGGGTGCTACCGGTTCTGGTCGTCGGCGTGCTTCTCGTGGCGCTGTTCGCCAGCTATCCGTTCTCATTCCTGGCGACGGCGGCGATCGCTTATCTGGCGCACATCCCGTTTGCGTGGCGGGCGCGCCAGCGCGCCCAGGCGCGGGCTTCAAAGTCGGAGGAACTCGCGGAAGGGAACCGCTGAGCGCAGGGCAATTCCCAAAGAAAGGACACCATTTTTCGAGAAAAAGACACTCCGCCGCCTTGCCCAATGCTTTTCCTGTGCTAGGCAACAGCAGGAGCGGGGCGCTCGGAGCTGGAAATGATCCCGAGCTTTTTCCGGATGCTGGTGTTCAGCATCGGGGTTCTTGTCGTCCATGCGGCAGCGCATGCTGAGGACAAGCTACGCTTCGTCATGGTCACACATGGGGCGGCGACAGACCGCTTCTGGTCCGCAATCAAGGAGGGCGCCGAGGCCGCGGCAAAAGATGCCGGCGTCACCGTCGTCTATCGTGCGCCGCCGTCCTTCGATCTCGAGAAGATGGCAGAGCTCGCGAACAAGGCGGTGAAAGAGGCCCCGGACGGGCTGATCTTCTCGATCCCGAACGCCGACGCGCTTGCCCCTGCCATCCACGCCGCCAAAGCGGCCGGCATCCCGGTGATCACCATCAATTCAGGCTTCGACGTCGGCCAAGCGCTCGGCTCCCTGCTGCACGTCGGGCAGAGCGAATACGAGGCGGGCCGCGTCGCAGGCGACGCCATGCGCAGCATGGGCGGCAAGAAGGCGCTCTGCCTCAACCATGAGGTCGGCAACGTGGCGCTCGACCTTCGCTGCAAGGGCTTCATCGACGGCTTTGCCGGATCGGTGGAGGTCGTGCAGGTCGATTCCGACCCGAAGAAAGCGGGCAAGGCGATCGCCGACCGGCTGGCGGAGGACGCCGAGATCGATGCAATTCTGGCGCTCAGCGCAACCAGTGCCGGTGAGCCGGCGGTGGAGGCGGCGAAGGCGGTCGAGGATCGCAAGGTGCGGGTCGGCACCTTCGACGTGACCGACGCCATGCTAAATGCTGTCGCCGACGGCACTGCATCCTTCGCCATCGATCAGCAGCCCTTCCTTCAGGGCTACCTGCCGGTCGAGTTTCTGACGCTTCTGAAGCGACATGGCGTCGTCCCGGTCTCGAATGTCAGCACCGGGCCGCGACTTGTCACGGCGGCCGAAGCGAGGCGGAGGCTCGGACGAAACGATTCCGCCGGCAATGACGAGCCGAGCGACGCGGAGTCGGACGCACCCGCGGAAAAAAGCGGCGGCTGAAGGCCGCATCGACTTCATCAACAACTGGGCCTGACCGGTGGCGCGAGAATCCGTCGCGCCACCGCAACGGAAGATCGTGCCGTCGCGGCATTGAATGTGACAGGGACATGAAGCCATCATTTCCTGTGCCGCATGAAATCGAACGGAAGTTTCTCGTCGCGAACGACGGCTGGCGCGAGGGGGCGGATAAAGGCCGACGGCTGCAGCAAGCCTATCTTGCTGCAACCGATCGCGCTGCCGTTCGCGTGCGGATTGAGGACGGCGTTGAGGCGGCGCTCACCATAAAGAGCGCAAACCCGGGACTTTCGCGCATCGAGTTCGAGTATTCGCTGCCACTGAGCGATGCGGAGACGCTGACCACCCTGCATCAGGGAAGCGTGCTGCAAAAGACGCGCTTCCAGACTCATCACGCCGGCCACGATTGGGAAATCGACGTCTATGCCGGCGACAATGAAGGGCTGGTGATCGCCGAGGTGGAGATGGAGAGCGAAGAGACCGAGGTGGAGCTTCCGGCGTGGGTCGGGCGCGAGGTGACGGGCGAGCATCGCTACTACGCCTCGCACCTCGCGAAGGAACCCTATCGCTCCTGGACAAACGACAGGAGCGCGAAGGGCTGAGCATGGCGTGGCGGTTCGAGGCAGGCGAGAACCTGCGCGAAGCCTTCCGCCGCGTGGCGGAGGAAGAGATCACCAGGATTCGCGCCGGCTTCGAGGCGGGGGAGGGGAACCGCGCGCGGGCAATCCATGCGGCGCGGCAGGGCTTCAAGCGGCTGCGCGCCCTGGCGCGGCTTGCGCGACCGACGCTCGGCGCGCGCTTTGCCATCGAGAACCGGCGCTGGCGCGATGCCGGCCGGCTTCTTTCCGGCTCGCGGGACCGGACGGTGCTGGAGGAGTGCTTCGACAAGCTGGTGGCCGACGGCATCGATCTTCCGGCGGCGACGATCGAGACGCTAAGGGAACGCGTGTTGTCGGACTCCGCCGTTCCGACTCCCGCCGAGACCGAGACCAGCGTCGAGCAGGTGCTCGAGGTTCTCGACGCCGCGGGCAAGGACACGGGTCTTGCCTGGCCGCGCCGCAGCTCAGATTTGCGCCGAGGGTTTCGGAAGAGCCAGGCGCAGCTGCGGAAGGCCTGGAAGGCGGCATGCCGCGACGGCTCGCCGGGGGCGCTGCACAACTGGCGCAAGCGCGTGAAGGATCAGTCGGCGCAGCTCAGGTTGTTCCGCAATATCGTCCCCGAGGCGCTCGCTGAGCTCAGGAACGCAGCCAAGGAGACGGCGGAGCAGCTCGGCGAGGAGCACGATCTCTGGCTGTTGTCCGAGCGCCTTTCCGACGTGTCGGTTCCCAAGCGCGCCGCCAAGGCACGCTTCAAGCTGCTCGACATCATCAAGGAGCGTCGCGCCGACCTGCGACGCCAGGCGTTCGAGCGGGGCGAGGGCTTCTCGTCGCAAGACGCCAAGGCGTTCGCGCACGAGGTGAGCGACGCCTGGGACGGGGCCTCCGAGCGCGCGGGCAAGAAGTCGCGGCGCAGGAAGCAGGGCGGAAGCCGCGCTGCGCCGCCAGCCGCGTCTACTTCTCAAGCAGGGTGAAGACGCCGTCCCAATCCGCCGGCGGCGGCGTCTCCTGAAGGGCCACGATCCGTTTGGCATACATCTGGTAGAGGCCGTGAAGGGCGGGTGGCGCCGTATTTCGCAGCGCTGCGCTCTCCTCGGCAGCTTCGGAGAAGCGCGCGGCGCGGTAGTTCGCGATCATTTTGTCGTGCGCGGCCTTGAGGGCTTGGAAGTCGTCTGAGCGGGCGTGCGCCTCGTCACCGAGCAGCGTGAAGATCGCGACCGGCTCGGCGCGCCCGACGACGCGGACGAGGTCGACCTCGAGCGTGGCCAGATCGGAGACCTGCGCGGCGGTGGACTCGCTGATCAGGATGGAGAGCCCATATTGCTTGGTGAGGCTCTCCACGCGCGAGGCGACGTTCACCGAATCGCCGATCGCGGAATAGCTGAAGCGCTGCTCGGAGCCGAGGTTGCCGACGCAGCACTCGCCGGTGTTGAGCCCGACGCCGATCCTGAGTGGCGCTCCTTCGCCCTTGTTGAGCTCATCCAGCGCCTTGAACATTTCGAGCGTTGCCAGGCAGGCGTGGCGCGGATGGTGGGGTATGGCGAGCGGCGCGTTCCAGAACGCCATGATGGCGTCGCCGATATACTTGTCGATGGTGGCGCCTGAGCGGAGCAGCACGTCGGTCATCGGCGTCAAAAAGCGGTTCAAGAGCCCGGTGATCTCCTGCGGGTCCATCTTCTCCGACAGCGACGTGAAGCCGCGGATGTCGCTGAAGAGAATGGTGATCTCGCGCGTCTCGCCGCCGAGCGAGAGCGCGGCCGGGTCCTCGGCGAGGCGCTCGACCATCGCCGGCGCCAGGTAGAAGGCGAAGGCGCGGCGTACGAACTGGCGCTCGCGATCGGTGAGAAGCAGGAGAAGCGCCGTGGTCACGACGTAGACGCCGAGCACGCAGGCGCTGGCCAGAATCGGGTCGAGCACCAGGTGAGAGTTCGAGAACGCGAACCACGAAGTCGCCACGACGCCTGCGGTGATCACCAGCGCGGCAGCAGCCCCGAGCAATGGTCCGAAGGTGAGGACGGCGGCGAGCAGCATGAGGGTGAGCACGACCGCCAGCGAGATCTCGGCGCCCGGCGCCCAGTCGGGACGCGTCAGGAACTCGCCGCTCAGGATCTGGTCGATGATCTCGGCATGCACGTCGACGCCCGGTTCGGCGGCGGCGCGGGGCGTTGCGACGAGATCGCGAAGCCCGACCGCGCTGGTGCCGATCAATACGATCCGGCCGGCGATCTCGTCGGCGTGCGTCGCCGCCTTCGTGGGATCGAGAAACTCATCGGCGGGGATGCGCGGCACGCTCGCGAGACCGGAGAAGTAGATGCGGAACTCGCCGGCCGGCCCGGTCGGCACCTCGAAGTCGCCGACCTTGAGGGCGGTCATGGCCGGCCGGCCGGTGTCCACCTCACCGCTCGCGCCAGTGGCGCGGATCACGAACGAGCTGGCGCCAAGCGCCGTCCTCAGCGCCTCGATCGAGAGCGCCGGGTAGATCGCGTCGCCGCTGCGGCCAAGAAGCGGCACCATTCGGACGATGCCGTCGGGGCTCGGCGGGAAGCTGTAGAAGCCGAGACCGCTCGCGGCCTCGTTCAGCTTCGGCAGATTCGATACGCCACCGCTAAACGCCAGCAGATAGGTCTTCGGATCGGCCCCGGCGAAAGCATAACCGGCCTTGGGTGGAGGCAGTGGAGTATCCGTCTCGTTCGTCAGCACGAAACCGGCGGTGACAGCGTTCCGCCTGAAGGCGTCGGCAAGGAGGTCGTCGTTGTCGGCAAGGTCGGCGGGGAGGTCGACCTTTGCGCCGGCACGGACAAGCGTCTCGGCGGCGGTGCCGAGCGACGTTCGGTCGGGCTCGGAGAGGACCATGTCGAAGGCGACCGTTGCCGCTCCGAGCTCACCGAGGTGATCGACGATCTCGGCGAGCTGCGAGCGTGGCCATGGCCATTGCCCGACCTCGCGCAGCGACGCCTCGTCGATGTCGACGATGGCGATCGGCGCTCCGGCTTCGGGACGCGGTTTCAAGTTCTGGTAAAAATCGAAAACGAGAGAGCTTAGTCGGTAAAGAACCGGAGACTCGCCGGCGAAGGCGGCCAGGACGGCGACGAGCGTGATCACTCCGGCGATGCCAACTTGCAGGGCCCGACGTCGATCGCGCCGCCGCGTTCTGGCTGACCTCATTCGCCCGTGCTCCCCCGCATCCCCTTGCAGGTAACCGGGGTTTCGCCGGCCCGTAAAGTGCGCGGGCGCCGAAACGCCCAAGCGGGGTCCTGCGCATCCTCAGGCTTTCGAAGAGGCTTGCCAAAGGGACCTGGCCCGCGGGCCGAGCGGCGCTTTCGCGGCTCGGCCTAATCCCACGCCGGCTTCCAAAGACACCGGCCAAGTCCTTGTGCTAGAAGGGCAAGGTAAGGTTAAACGGCGGTTACCCGTGCCGCTACAATTTTCGGAGCCTAGGATCATAAAAACTGCACTCATGTCGGAGCGGCCGGAGTGCGTGTGTGTGTCTGTGGAGGTGTGTGATGTTGCGTCGAGTGGCTCGTGGTACGCTCCTGGGGATGTTCCTTGTGAGCGTTGGCGCGGCGGGGCCTGCGAATGCCGTCGAACCGAGCGGGACAGCCATCCGAGTTGACCCGGCGGTGAACGCAAGCGGCGGCAGTGGCCGGCGCCTTCTTGAGCTTCAGGGTGCTGTCTTCATTGGGGACGAGATCGTTGCGGGCCCTCGCGGCCTGGCGCAGATCAAGTTCATCGACGACACGCGCATCGTGATCGGGCCGAACTCGCGGCTCAAGATCGATACCTTCGTGTTCAATCCGAACAACACGGCGAAGAAGGTCACGATCAGCGCGATCCGCGGGACGTTTCGATTCATCAGCGGCCGCAGCGCGCATGAAGCCTACTCGATCCGCACTCCGACGATGACGATCGGCGTGCGCGGGACGGTACTCGACATCAACGTCAACTCTCAGGACTCCAGCGTGATGTTCCTGTCGGGCAGCGGCTCGGCGTGTGACGCGGGCGGGAGCTGCACGACGATCACCAACACATGCGAAATCTGGGTGGCTCCCCGTGGTGGCGGGCTTGGGCAGGCGAGCGGCGTGGACCGCAGGCGGCGCCTTTCGGTGAATTTCCCGTTCCTCAACGATCAATCGCGGCTCGCGAACGACTTCCAGTACCAGTCAAACTGCGACGTCGCCGATCCGCGGTTCTTCGGGACGCCGCCTCAGCATCAGAACGACAGCGGTTCAGTTTCTCATAAGTCGACGTCAAACCCGTCGGGTGGTGGCGGCGCGCCCGGCGGCGGTGGCGGCGCGCCCGGTGGCGGTGGCGGCGAGCCTGGTGGCGGCGGCGGCGAAGGTGGCGGCGGCGGCGAAGGTGGCGGCGGCGGCGAAGGCGGCGGCGGCGGCGAAGGCGGCGGCGAAGGCGGCGGCGGCGAAGGCGGCGGCGGCGAGCCTGGTGGCGGCGGCGGCGAAGGTGGCGACGGCGAAGGCGGCGGCGGCGAAGGCGGCGGCGGCGAAGGCGGCGGCGGTGGTGCCGAGGGCGGAGCCGCACAGGGCTGAGCTGCCAGCCCCGATCTGATTCAAACAAGCGACGGCGGCGCCCCAGGCGCCGCCGTTTTCAT